>ENA-OXZY01000909-OXZY01000909.1-human-gut-metagenome-genome-assembly--contig:-NODE-909-length-7813-cov-5.375226_pt1 | contig 7813 bp, 7 predicted proteins | sample MGYA00243423_ERZ652810 | MGnify/ENA primary metagenome ERZ652810 (study PRJEB26926, sample SAMN06164588) | human gut metagenome | biome: ENVO:00009003; feature: ENVO:2100002; material: ENVO:00002003... | reverse complement strand
GAGTACAGCCACGGCAGGCCCGTTCAGCGCCCGCTGCAGCTGGTGTGCATCTCGGAAGCGCTGCGCCTTTTGTTCTGGCTGCTGACGAAGTATGCGGGCATGAGCGCCCTTGCCTTCTGGACGAACATCATGTTCGTGCTGCTGGCCTGCGCCCGTGGCTGGGCAGCGCTTGTGCTGTATAAGACCCAGGAGGAGACCCTGTGACCCAGCGGCGCAAGTCCAAAAAAACGGAAGCGGAACCGCGCCGTGTGAACCGGCGCACCTTTCTGGCGGGGGCCGGTGCTGCTGCCTGTGTGGGTGCGGGGCTGTGGCTGCGCAGAAAAAAGTTTTCCAAACGGGACAAAACAAAAGCAGAAAAACAGTCTGTTGAGAACCCTGCCCTGCCTGCAGGCGAGTGGCGGGCCGTATGGGTGAGCTATCTGGAATGGGCCGGGATGGACTTTTCCTCGGAAGAAGCCTTCCGGGCCGGGGCGGCGGCCCTGATGGACAACTGCCTGTCCATCGGGCTGAACACCGTCATCGTGCAGGTGCGGCCCTTCGGGGATGCCCTCTACCGCAGTAGCCTCTTCCCGTGGAGCCATGTCTGCACTGGGGAGCAGGGGAAAGACCCCGGCTTCGACCCGCTGGACGTCCTCATCACCGAGGCCCACAGCCGGGGGCTTTCGCTGGAAGCGTGGGTCAACCCCTACCGTCTCCGTTCCTCGGCGAAGATGCCCGCCGTGCTGGCCGAAAGCAGCCTCGCCAACACCCATCCCGAGTGGGTCTGCGCTGTGGGCGAGGGGCTGTACCTGAATCCGGCCCTCCCCGAGGCGGCGGACTATGTGGTGCAGGGCGTGGCCGAGCTGGTGCAGAACTATGCCGTGGACGGCATCCACTTCGACGACTATTTCTATCCCACCACCGACCCGGCGCTGGACGCGGCTCAGTTCGCCTCCAGCGGCGCAGGGAACTTGGACGAATGGCGGCGGCAGAATGTCACGGCGCTGGCCAAGGCGGCTCACGACGCCGTGAAAGCCGCCGATGCCACCCTCCGCTTCGGGGTCAGCCCGCAGGGCAACCCGGACAACGATCTCTCGGAGCAGTACAGCGACGTCCGGGCGTGGCTGACGGCAGAGGGGGAGGATGCCGTGGTGGACTACCTCTGCCCGCAGGTCTATTGGGGCTATGGCTACACCCTCCGGTCCGGCAGCACCCGCTTCGCCTTCGAGAACATCGTGCCCGAGTGGCTGGCCATGCCCCGGGCGGCGTCCACGGCCCTCTATTTCGGGCTGGGGGCCTACCGTGTGGGCAGCGGCGACGGCGGGGCCAACGAGGACAGCCTGAGCCAGTGGTGCACCGGCAACGCCCTTGCCCGGCAGGTGAATGACCTGCGCCGTCTCGGTGCGGGGGGATGGGCGCTCTACCGGTACGATTCGCTCTTCCGGCCTGCCCAGCCGGAGCCTGCCGCCGCCGAGCGGGCGGCGCTGGCCGCGCTGACTGTGGGCTAAGGCCTTGTATGGAAAATAAAAATGCGGTATACTATAGCAATCGTGAGCAATCGTGCAAAAACAATGTTTTGAGGATAAAAAGTCATGAAAAAGACAAAGCGAATCGTACTGCTCGTTCTGGCGGTGGTGGTATTGCTGCTGGCGGCGTATGCGGGAAAGACCGTGCTGGACCTGAAGAACAGCGCCGCCACGGAGGTGCAGGAGGAGGACAGCACCCGCTGGGCCGAGCTGACCAGCGACCCGCTCACCCTCGAGGGCATCGCCGACGGCTCGGCCAAATACGCCTCGGCGGCGGTGAACGGCAGCCTGAATCTTGTGTTCAACGGCATCTGGAGCCGCCAGACCGACTATTTCACCGTCCCGGGCGGCAGCCTGACCGTCACTGGCTATGGCACCGCCGAGGGCACCCAGCGGTATAAAATATCCGTCTGGCAGAAGGTGGCCGGCGGCGCACAGTACGTCAACGACAGCACCTATTACTTCAAGACCGACGGCCAGAACTACCGCTGCGTCATCTCCGGGCTGGACCCGGCGGCCAGCTACCGGCTGACCATCTCCTACGATTCCAGCCGCTACTACCTCTACGGCGGACTCAAGGTGGAGGGCATCGCGGCATGAAGACACAGACGAAAAATTCGCTCATGCTGATGCTCTGCGCCTTCATCTGGGGCACGGCGTTCGTGGCCCAGAGCGCAGGCTCCGGCATGGGAGCCTATTCCTTCCTCGCGGGGCGGAGCTGGCTGGCTGTCCTCGTGCTGCTCCCGACGATGGCCGCCTTTGATGCCCTGCGCAAAAAGCAGGGCTCGGCCTACGGTTGGCCCAAGGAAAGAGCGGAGCGGAAGACTCTGCTGACGGCGGGCCTCGTCTGCGGCACCCTTCTGTTTGCGGCCTCTGCGGCCCAGCAGATCGGCATCACCATCAACCCCTCCACGGCCAAGGCGGGCTTCCTGACGGCCATGTACGTCGTGCTGGTGCCGGTGTTCGGCCTGTTTCTGGGCCGGAAGGGCAGCGCCCAGCTCTGGGCCAGCATGGTCATCGCCGTGGTGGGCCTTTACCTGCTCTGCATGAAGAACGGCTTCGGCGGCGTCGAGGCCAGCGACTGGATCCTGTTCTCCTGCGCGGTGCTGTTCAGCTTCCAGATCATGTCCATCGACCACTTTTCGCCGCTGGTGGACGGCGTGAGGCTGAGCCTCTTGCAGTTTATCGTAGTCGCAGTGGAGAGCACGGCGGCGGCGCTTCTCTTTGAGACGCCGACGCTGGCGGAATTTGGTGCCAATCTCCTGCCCATCGCCTATTGCGGCGTGCTGTCCAGCGGTGCGGGCTATACGCTCCAGATCTTGGGACAGAAAAACCTGAACCCCGCCATCGCCAGCCTTATCATGTGTCTGGAAAGCGTGTTCAGCGCCTTGGGCGGCTGGCTGCTGCTGAACCAGAGCCTTTCGCTGCGGGAGAGTGTGGGCTGCGCCCTCATCTTTGCCGCCGTCGTGCTGTCCCAGCTGCCGCTTGAGGAGCTGCGCGGATGCAAAAAGGGCGCGTGACGCTGCGGGTGGCCGGGGGCATCCCCTACGAGCTGACGCGGAAGAAGGTCAAATACTTCAACCTTCATGTCCGGCGGGACGGTTCTGTGGCCCTCAGCTCCCCTCTGCGCATATCGCCGGAGGCGGCGGATCACTATATCATCGGCCAGATGGACTGGATACGGGCGGCACAGGCCCGGCAGGCCGCCCGCGAGAAGCGGCAGGCGTCGCTGCCCGACAAGGATGTCGCGCTGGCCCACTTCACGGCCATGAGCGATAAGGTCTACCCGGCCTTTGCCGGGGTCCTGAACGGGCAGAAGCCCGCCATCAAGGTGCGCAGCATGACCAGCTGCTGGGGCGTCTGCCATATGGCCAAGCGCCAGATCACCTTTGCGCTCCAGCTTTACAATATGCCCGAGGCGGCGCAGATCTATGTGGTAGTACATGAGTACTGCCACTTTTTGCAGCCGAACCACAGCCCGGCGTTCTGGGCCGAGGTGGCCAAGCTGATGCCGGACTGGAAGGCCCGGCGAGATTTGTTGAAAAGATAACGGCCTAGCCCGCTCTGTTACCTTCGGGGACATCTCTCCCAAGGGGAGAGGCAGAAAGGCTCCCCCTCTGGGGGAGCTGGCAGACCCGGAAGGGTCTGACTGAGAGGGCAAGCCACTGAAAAATAAGAGGAATACGTCATTGGAAAACGAAAAAAAGGCCGGCGGCGATAAATATTCGAAGCTCGCCGGAAACACCATCATCTTTGCCATCAGCAGCTTTTCGTCCAAGCTGCTGACGCTCATCGTCCAGCCGTTTCTGACCTATGCGATGGCCGAGATCTCCGACCTCGGCCTGTCCAAGATCCTGAGCCAGTACGCCAACCTGCTCATCCCCTTCGTGTCGATGGGAATGTCCAACGCCATCATCCGCTTCGGCCTTGACAAGGGCAACAGCGAAAAGCAGGTGTTCACCAACGGCCTGCTCACCATCCTCGGAGGCTTCGGCATCCTCGTGCTCTGCTGGCCAGTGGCGCAGTTCCTGCCCGACATGGCCCAGTACGGCCTGCTCATCTATATCTACGTCCTCATGAGCTGTCTGCGCACCCTCTGCACCCAGTTCGTGCGCAGCCGCCAGTGGAACAAGCTGGTGGCCGTGGACGGCGTACTCTGCACGGTGGCGACCATGGCCTTCTATGTGCTCTATCTGGTGGGCTTCCGCTGGGGCGCGAACGGCTACCTGCTGGCCATCATCAGCGGCGACTTCGTCAGCGTGCTCTTCCTGATGCTGACCGGAAAGCTCTGGAACTTTATCGAGCTGAAGGGCCTCAACAAGACCCTCTGGAAGCAGATGCTCCGCTTCTCGCTGCCCATGATCCCGGCCCAGATCAGCTTCTGGATCATCAACGCCTCAGACCTGTTCTTCGTGCGCGAGATGTGCGACGGCCTTGACGGCCACAGCGGCGATGCATGGAGCGGCCTGCTCTCCACCGGCTACTTCCTGCCCACCATCCTCACCACGCTGGGCCTCATCTTCTACGATGCATGGCAGCTGTCGGCGGTGACGGAGGAGGAGGGAAGGGCCAAATTCTTCACCCAGATCTTCCGCACCTATTCCAGCGTGCTGTTCTGCTGCGCGGCGGGCATCATCTGGCTCTGCCGCCCGGTCATGCACATCATGAAGGCCAACTATTACTATGCGTGGCACTTCGTGCCCTTCCTCGTGATGGCCTCCACCTGCAGCTGCTTCAACCAGTTCATGAACAGCGTCTACGTCGTGAATAAGAAGTCCCAGCGGAGCATGGTCACGATGATGGCGGGCGCCGTGAGCAACTGCATCATGAACTACTTCTTCATCAAGTGGTGGGGCCCTGTGGGTGCGACCTATGCGTCCTTCCTCGGCCTCGGTCTGGTGTTCACCCTCCGTGCCATCGACGCCCACGGCATGATCGGGATGCGCGTCCATCCGGGCCGCGTCCTCATCAACGCCGCTGCGCTGGTGTTCGAGGCCTTCGTGCTGCTGGCAGAGACGCCGCTGTACGGCCTCTGGACGGGCCTCATCACCGCCCTCATCATCCTGTACAACTTCTCCGGCGTCTGGGGCATGGCCCGCATCCTGCTGCCTAAAATTCTGGGCCGCCGGGGCAAGGCCCTTGTGGCTGTCGTGGACGGCTGGGCAGCCAAAAAGTAAAAATGGATCTATAAGCGCTCTGTCAGGCGGCTTTCGGGCCGCCCGGCGGGGCACTTTTCCGTAGTCCAGAAGAAAAAGCCCCCACATCGTCAGTCCGATGAAGGAGCTTTGGATTCAAGGATGCAGTTGTTTTTCGAGCCAGTCGGCGATGTCCGCAAACACTTCGGCTTTGTTCGTCTCCATCAGCAGCTCGTGGCGGGCACCGGGATAGAACTTCGCCTCGATGTTCCGGACGCCGATGTCCCGGAGGCTCTGGATGGCCCGCCGGACTCCGGCGGTGCGCTCGCCTACAGGGTCGGCGTCACCGGCGAGGAAGAGCAGGGGCAGATCCTTGGGCATTCCGGCCAGAACGGCGGGGTCGTACAGCCGCAGGATGCCGGAGAACATACTGTAGTAGGCGTTCAGGGTGAAGGTGAACATACAGCGCTCGTCGGCACGGTACTTGTCCACCTCGGCGGTGTCGCGGTTGAGCCAGTCGTGGGGCGTGCGGCCCTCGAGGCCCTTGTTGTAGCCGAGGAAGGAAAGGCTGGCCACAAGCCGGCTGCGGTGTTCCCAGCCGAAAAAGACGGCCAGCACCCGGCAGAGGGCTTTCGCTGCGGCGACCAGAGCTTTGGGCTGGAAGCCGGTGCCCATGAGGATGGCTCCGTCCAGCTCGCCGCCCCACTCGCAGAGGTACTGGCGGGCGTAGAACGACCCCATGCTGTGCCCCAGAAGGAAATAGGGGACGCCGGGGTAGAGCTGCTTGGTCAGGACGGTCAGGGCGTGGAGGTCGTTGAGGACGGCACGGTTGCCGTCCGGCTGGGCGAAGAAGCCGTAGTCATCCTTTGTGCGGATGGAACCGCCGTGGCCCAGATGGTCGTGGCCGGTGACGAGGATGCCCTGCCCGGCCAGATGCTCGGCCAGCGGCTTGTACCGGTCGATGAACTCCACCATGCCGTGGGACAGCTGCAGGACGGCCCGCACCCTGCCCTCCGGCACACAGCGGAATGCGTGGAGCGTCCGGCCCGGCACGCAGGAGGGGAGGGTGAAGTCGGTCATCTGACTCATGTGAGGATTCTCCTTTTCCGCTTACAGCGCGGCGATCTTGGCCCGGCAGGCGGGGCAGATGCAGTAGCCCTCATACTGGGCCATGCCGGCCACCAGCTCGCCGCAGAAGTCGCAGCTGCCGGCGGGACGGTGCTTTTTGAGGATGATCTGATCGCCCTCCACGAAGATCTCGAGCTTCGAGTCCTTGTCGATGTGCATATTGGTGCGCAGTTCCTTGGGAAGGACGATGCGCCCCAGAGAGTCGATGCCACGAACGATGCCAGTTGTTTTCATATTCATTTCTCCTTTGGTAGTGTGTCCGGAAGAATGGCAGATATGGCACTGATTGCGACGATGCGACGCAAAAAATGTTCCTGTGCAGGAAAAACAGGAAAAAACTGCCAACTTCTTTCCTGCTCAGTATACAAAAAGTTGAGCCGTTCGTCAATCGAAACGCGGAGTTTCGACAAAAACTTCTCAAAGAAACCGCAAAATCAGGGTCAGGCGCTTCCGGGAACGCTCCTCTTTGCTGTCTCCGTTGACAAACAGGGCCGGAGAGGGTAAACTTAGGCAGAGATATTTGCAATTCATTTGCCTATGATAGATAAAAAGGAGAAATCATTATGCCGAATCCGAAGATCCGCACCCGATTTGCCCCCTCGCCCACGGGTTATATGCATGTTGGCAACCTGCGCACCGCGCTGTACACCTACCTGATGGCCAAGCACGACGGCGGCACCTTCATCCTCCGCATCGAGGACACCGATCAGGGCCGCTACGTCGAGGGCGCTGTGGACGTCATCTACAACACCCTGCGGGAGACCGGCCTGCTGTGGGACGAAGGCCCCGATGTGGGCGGCCCCGTCGGCCCCTACGTCCAGAGCGAGCGAATGGGGATGTTCAAGCAGTACGCCGAACAGCTGGTGGCAGAGGGCAAGGCCTACTACTGCTTCTGCACCGAGGAGCGTCTGGAGGCCCTCCACGCCGAGCAGCGCGCCCACGGCGAGATGACCCACTACGACGGCTGCTGCCGCGACCTGCCCGAGGAGGAGGTCAAGCAGCGTCTGGCCGCAGGTGAGCCCTATGTCATCCGCCAGAAGATCCCCAAGGAGGGCGTGACCGGCTTTGACGATGTGGTCTACGGCCACATCGAGGTCGAGAACAGCGAGATGGACGACCAGATCCTCATCAAGACCGACGGAATGCCCACCTATAACTTTGCCAACGTTGTGGACGACCACCTGATGGGCATCACCCATGTCATCCGCGGCAGCGAGTATCTGTCCTCCACCCCCAAGTACAACCTGCTGTATCAGGCCTTTGGCTGGGAGATCCCCACCTATATCCACTGCCCGCCCGTGATGAAGGACGCGCAGAACAAACTGTCCAAGCGCAACGGTGATGCCAGCTATCAGGATCTGGTGGCCAAGGGCTACCTGAGCGAGGCCGTGATGAACTACATCTGCCTGCTGGGCTGGAGCCCCAAGGGCGAGTACGCCGAGCAGGAGATCTTCAGCCTGGAAGAGCTCATCAAGATCTGGAGCCCGGACGGCATCTCCAAGTCCCCCGCCATCTTCGACCCCCTCAAGCTGCGGGCCATCAATG
>ENA-OXZY01000870-OXZY01000870.1-human-gut-metagenome-genome-assembly--contig:-NODE-870-length-8004-cov-5.204806_pt1 | contig 8004 bp, 8 predicted proteins | sample MGYA00243423_ERZ652810 | MGnify/ENA primary metagenome ERZ652810 (study PRJEB26926, sample SAMN06164588) | human gut metagenome | biome: ENVO:00009003; feature: ENVO:2100002; material: ENVO:00002003... | reverse complement strand
TTCTAGCTTCGTCGGCAGCGTCAGATGTGTATAAGAGACAGCCGCTTCACCCACCTCTCTGCGCTGGACACGGCCCACGCCTCCGGTGTGCCGGTCTGCTTCGTCCCCGCCCTCCGTCCGGCCCTCTGGCCCAGCGAAAAGACCCTGCGGGACACAGTGCTGCAGTTTCTCCCTTTTGCAGACCTGCTGGTCCTCACCGAGGACGAGATGGAGCTTCTGCTGGACACCCGGGCCTATCAGGTGGGGCTGTTCTTCCTGCTGCGGGGGCACGTCCAGCTGGTCCTGCTCCAGACCGCCGAGGGCGTCCACGCCTTCACCCGGACGGCACACGCCTTCTGGCCCGGCCTTTCGGTCCCTCCCGAGGAGCTGGCTGCGCGGCTGCTGTTCCGGCTCGACGCGCAGGACGCCGCCCTGAAAAAGCTCATGAAATACAGTGCAGCCGCCCTTCAGACCCTGCTGTGACGCAGGAAAGCCCCCGCCTTGTGACAGGCGGGGGCTTTCCTTTTACCATCCGGAGGAGGATGAGCAGATCAGCTTATCAGTGGATGAACACCGGGCCAAGGGGATTGGCGATGGGGCTGACGTAGCCGCCCAGCAGCTTGGGGATCGCAAGGCTGATGTCGGGCACATAGGTCAGGAGCAGCAGGGCGATGAACATGCACAGATAGAACGGCAGGGTAGCCTTGACGACCTTCTCCATGGGGCGCTTTGCCACAGCAGAGCCGATGAACAGGACAGAGCCGACAGGGGGGGTCAGCAGGCCGATGCCGCAGTTCAGGACCATGATGATACCGAACTGGATGGGGTCGATGCCGATGGAGGTGGCAATGGGCAGCAGGATGGGGGTAGCGATCAGGATGATGGGAGCCATATCCATGATGCAGCCCAGCACCAGAATGATGAGGTCGATGAGCAGTGCGATGATGTAGGGGTTGCTGGTGACGCTGGTGATGGCGTTTGCGGCCAGATCAGGCACGTGCAGCATGGTCAGGCAGTTGCCGAACACTGCAGAGGTGGCGATCAGGATCAGGACGATGGACAGGGTGTTGACGCACTCGTCCAGAGCGTACCAGACGCCCTTCCAGTCAAGGCCCTTGTAAACAAAGACGGAGACCAGCAGAGAGTAGATAACGGCGATAGCAGCGGACTCGGTGGCGGTAAAGACGCCGCCGACAACGCCGAAGACGACGATGACGACTGCGGCCAGTGCCCAGATGGAGGTGCCCAGCTGCTTGATGAAGCCTTTGATGGTGAAGGGAGAGCCCTTGGGGTAATTCTCCTTGACGGAGATGATGTAGGAGCCGACCATCAGGACGATGGCCAGCAGAGCGCCGGGCAGGTAGCCGGCGAGGAAGAGGCTGCCCACGGAGATGCCGCCTGCGGTGGTGGCGTAGATGACCATGTTATGGCTCGGGGGGACCAGCAGGCCCTCGCAGGAGGAGGTGATGGTGACAGCGGTGGAGAAGTCGGCGTCATAGCCCTGATCGACCATCATGGGGATCATGATAGAGCCGATGGAAGCGGTATCTGCAGAAGCAGAACCGGAGATGCCGCCGAAGAAGTAGGAAGCAACGATGTTGACCATTGCCATGCCGCCGCGCATCCAGCCGACGCAGGCGTCAGCCAGAGCGATCAGCTTTTCAGAAATGCCGCCGGAGCCCATGAGCACACCCATGGTGATGAAGAACGGCACGGCCATCAGGCTGAAGGACGAGATGCCCTTGACCATCAGACGGCAGACATCGGTTAGCGCCTGACCCTGCACCATCAGGCAGAGCACGCTGGACAGGCCAACGGCGTATGCGATGGGGAAACGCAGGAAGATCATGACAAAGAAGCTGACAAGAAGGACAACGATCGCCAGTGTCTGGACTGTCATATTAGTTCTCCTCCTTTACAAAAAAGCTCTTGACATGGTTGTACAGCGCCTCGATCTCGAAGATAATCATGGCGACACCGGCCAGAGGCACCGGGAAGTACATCCAGAAACGGCTCAGCCAAGGCATCGAGACATAGAAGCCGCGGCCGCCCAGCGTGGTGGCGTAGTTCCAGCCCACCACCATCATGATGATGCCGAGGACGCAGACTGCCAGATCCGCGAGGATGTCCAGCACCTTGACGGCGATCTTGGGCAGATAGACGTCAAATGCGGTCATCCGGATGTGTGCGCCGCGGCGGATGGCCAGAGCGGCACTCAGCACGGCCATATAGCTCATGCAGGTCAGGACGACCTCTTCGGTCCATGCGGGATCCGGGATGAATGGGACGTAACGACCGATGACCGACATGGTGGTGATGAGAATATCTGCGATCAGCAGCAGCTTGCAGATAAACAGGACCACTTTGTAGGTGATGTCGTACGCCGGCTTGATCTTATCCAGAGTGGTAAAGATTTTCGGCATAGGATCTCCTCCATACTCTATAAAAAACCCGGCGGGTCTGCGGGCGTATCCCGTAGTCCCCCGCCGGGCTTATGTACTACTTCAGGACAAAGGCGCTGTTATCAGCCCTTCATATCCAGCAGCTTCTGGTACAGCTCAGCCTGATCCGAGGTGTTCTCGCTGATGACCTTAGCGCAAGCCTCCTGCCAAGGAGTCTTATCGGGGACATCGACGACGTTGCAGCCAGAGGACTTCAGCTCGTCGAGGACCTTGTTCTCAGCGCTCTCGGACAGGTCAGCGTTGAAGGCCTGCGTATCAGCACCGGCCTCCATGATAGCAGCCTGCTGGTTCTCGGTCAGCTTAGCCCAAGCGTTGTCGGTGATGACAGCCTGGATAGCGCCCAGAGTGTGGCCATCGAGGATCAGGTTGTTTGCGACCTCGGGGAAGGCGTTGGACTTGTAGTTTGCGATGGGCTGCTCAGCGCCATCGACAACGCCGGTCTGCAGTGCGCTGTACAGCTCACCGAAGGAGACGACGGTGGGGTTAGCGCCCAGACCCTCGACCATGCCGTTCATGACGGGGTCGTTGGACACGCGCAGCTTCAGGCCCTTGAAGTCAGCGATGCCGGACACGGGCTTGACCGTGAAGAAGTGACGGAAGCCCTCTTCGCCGTAGAAGATACCACGGACGGGCAGGCCCAGCTCCTGAGGCTCGTTCAGGAACTCAGGTGCCAGCTCGCTGTTGGCGAAGTTCCAGAAGTGAGCGCGGTTCTCGAAGGTGAAGGGGATGGACAGCAGCTTGGACTTGTTGCAGCCGTAGCTGGTCAGTGCGAAAGCAGAGATACGGCTCATATCAATGGAGGTGGAGCCGCCGAGGATGGCGTCCAGAACGTCGTTCTCAGAACCCAGAACGCCGGAAGCCTGCACGTCGATGACGACGGAGCCGCCGGTCAGCTCTTCGACCTTCTCCTTGAAGTGGGTAGCGGTCTGGCCGACGATGGTATCCAGCGGGTTGACCTCAGCGTAGACCAGAGTCACCTTGGGGTCGGAAGCAGCAGCTGCAGCATCGCCAGCGGGGGCGGTGGAAGCAGCAGCGGAAGTAGCGGTAGAGGTTGCGGTGCTCTTGGAGCCACCGCAGGCGGTCAGTGCCAGAGCAGCGGCAGAAACGCCTGCTGCTGCCAGAAAGCTGCGACGAGAGATCTTCTTCATGATAATTGTCCTCCTAAAAAATTTCCTCTTGCACGTCGGCGCGCTCTGCACGGGTCGCACGCCGTCCGTTCATTTACTATACACACTTTAGCAAAAATTTTAAGCCAGAGCAAGGGGTTTTGAAAAATGTCCTGTTTTTCAAAAAAATGTGAGAAACACTTTTGTGCATCTTCTACAATCAGCAGTGTGGTTTCTTCAGCATATCGCCCAACAAGATGAATACAATGTGATATTTATATCCTTTTCTCAGCTTTCCCGGATGCGCTGGAGGAGGCCGCTCTGCTCCCCGAAGCGCGCATACAGCGGCTCCACTGCCGCCCGGAAGCGGGCTTTCTCGGCGGCGGAGAGGGTCGTCACCTCCACGCCCCATGCCCGCATATGGGCCTCGGCGCTGGCCTCCCGCTCGGCCCAGAGGCGGCGTTCGGTCAGGGCGCTCTCCTTCCCGCAGGTGCGGACGATGTCGGGGAAACTCTCGTCCAGCTTTGCCAGCTTTTCCATCGCGGCCTCGCTGGCCAGCTGCAATTCGGGCACACGGGTGTGCTCGTCCTCTAAAAAATAAGGTGCGACCTCGTAGTGGCCCATAGCCTCATAGCTGGGCCAGTTGTTCTCTGCGCCGTCGATCTCGGCGTTGTGGAGGGCCGCATACACCCGGCTGTAGACCACCTGCACAGGCTGTGCGCCGAGGTCCTGTATCATCTCGCTCATCAGATCCGACTCCTGCACCCGGAGGGTCAGCCCCACGAGGTCTGCCAGCGTCTCCACCTTTTCGCGGGTGTAGAAGCTGCGGACTCCGGCGTCGAACCACGACAGCCCCACAAGGTCCATCGCGCCGAGGCTGGAGAGGAACCCATCCCCGATCTCGCCGTCCAGCACCCGCCACATCTGAGGGGCGTCTGTGTAGAGGAAAGGCAGCTGCAAAACGCTCAGGGTGGGCAGCTGCTCCGCCAGCTGGCTCAGGGAGACGCGGGCAAAGTCAATGCCGCCATACTGCATCTGCTCGATGACGCTCTGCTCGGCCCCCAGCCCGCCTCCGCTGTAGACGACGACCTTGACCCTCCCCTCCGTCCGCTGGGCCACAAGGTCGGCGAAGGCCAGCGCGGCCTGCGTGGTGGGGTAATCCTCGGGCTGGTTCTCGGCGTAGCGCAGGATAAGCTCCGGGCCGGTATATTCCTCGGCTCTGCCGCAGCCCACAGCGCCCAGTGCCGTGCAGGCGGCCAGCGCCAGCACACTGCGGCGGGAGATCCTCCGCCCGCTCAAAGCTCGGCCTCCGGGTCGGACTTCGCTTTCTGCCCCGCCTGACGGCGGTACTGGGTGGGGGTCATGCCGGTGCGCTTCTTGAACGCCCGGGCGAAGTAGCTGGCGTCCTCGTAGCCCACCATCGACGCCACCTCTGCCGAGGAGCGGAAGGGGTCGGTCAGCAGCTCCTTGGCTGCGTTGATGCGCAGTTCGGTGAGGCAGTCGAGGAAGTTCATCTTCTGATACTTCTTGAACTGGGCCGACAGATACGCCGGGCTGATGTGCAGGATCTCACCCACGCTGTCCAGCGACAGGTCGAACATATAGTTGTCCTCGAGGTAGCGGCGGACATGGGCCATGATGAGGGCCGCCTGACTGTTCTCGCCCTCCTCGGGGGACTCTTCGGCCTCCTCTCCGGCCGCAGGCAGTTCCGGCTGGGGCTGAGGCTGGGCGGCGGCCAGCTCCTCCAGCTTCCGCTCGGTCTGGATCTGCCGGATGGCCCGGCGCACCGAGGCCTCCAGCTCATCGGGGTCCACCGGCTTGAGCAGGTAGTCGCAGGCCCCCAGATGCACCGCCTCGTGGGCGTACTGGAACAGGCTGTAGGCCGTCACGAAGATGACCCGGCAGGAGGGCCGCTGGGCCAGCACAGCGCGGGCTGCGTCGAGGCCGCTCATCCCCGGCATCTCGATGTCCATGAGGATGAGGTCTGCATTCCACAGCACCGCCGTGTCGGCAGCCTTGCGGCCGTTCTCGGCCATCTCCAAGACCACTTCCCGCTCAAAGCGGCGCTGGACGAGTTCTGCAAGCGCCTCCCGTTCCAGTTTTTCATCATCCGCGATCAACAGCCGGATCATCGTCCAATTCCTCCTCCAAAAGTTCTACTAAGGGCAGATACATACTGATGGCCGTGCCCCGGCCGGGGTGAGAGCGGATGACCAGCCGCCCCCGTTTGTCCAGAAGCCGCAGACGCGCGGCCACATTGTAGACGCCGATGTGCTCCCAGCGCTCACCGGGCCGGGCCAGCGCGGCTTTCAGCTGGGCCAGCTGCTGGGGCTGGATGCCCACGCCGTTGTCGCAGACGCTGATATAGAGCAGCCCCTTCTCCCGCAGCGGGTTGATGCGGATACGCACCACGCCGCCCTCTTCCTTGGGCGAGATGCCGTGCTTGAAGGCGTTCTCCACGATGGGCTGCAAGATAAAGGAGGGCACCATCGTCTCCGTCAGGTCGAGGGAGTCGGAGATGCGCCACACCATCTTCACCCGGTCGCCGAAGCGGACGTGATAGATGGAGTAGTATTCGTCCACGATGCGCACCTCCCGGGCCAGCGGCACCTGCTCGACGTTGCTCATGAGGCTGTAGCGCAGCAGGTGGGACAGCGCTGTGATGAGGGCCTGCGTGCGGTAGGCTTTTTCCTGTCCGGCGGTCTGCAGGATCACGTTCAGGGTGTTGAAGAGGAAGTGGGGGTCGATCTGGCTGCGCAGCTGCTGCAGGCGGCTGCGCTCCATCCGGTTCTGCAGCTCCAGCGCCTCCGTCTTCTGGCGGTGAAGCTCCCGCTCCATCTCGTTCTTCTCCCGCAGGGTAGTCACCTGCTCTGCCATCGAGTGCTTCATGTGATTGAACGCTTCGGTGAGCTGGGCCATCTCGGGCTGATGGGGCACAGGCAGGTCGGGCGAGTCGAACACGCCCCGGGTGACCTCCCGGGAGGCACCGATCAGCTGCTGCACCGGGGTCAGCAAGTGGATGACCGAAAGCGCCATGACGCAGCCCAGCGCGAGGCAGAGGGCCACCACGACGGTCTGCGCCCACTTGACTCGGTCGCTGAGGGCTGACACGGTGGTGTAGGTGCTCTGTGCGTCGGCGATGGCCCTGTTGAGCAGCTGCTGGGTGTATTGACGCAGATAGCCTCCGCAGGGGACGATCTTATTATAGTAGAGCTGGGCAGCCTGTGCGTCCTCGCCGGAGGCCACCGCCTCTTCCAGCTGGCCCACCAGCGCGGTGTAGCTGCCGTAGGTGGTGGAGACGGCGTTGTAGAGCAGATACTGCTCCTCGCTGACGGTGCCAATGTCGCCCTGAATGCGCCAGAGCCACGCGTTGGTGACAGAAAAAGCCCGGTTCAGTTCCTCGGTCAGCGCCTTGGCGTCGCCGTACTCCCAGCGGTAGTTCTCCATTGCCGAAAGGCTCTGCTCCACGCCGTTCTGGAAGCGGCTGATGGCGTTGAAGTTGCCCATCTGGTCGTCCAGCTCCCGCAGCACGGTGCCGGACTGGTAAAAGCTCAAGAATATCTGCCCTGCCAACGCCAGAAAAAACGCCGCCAGGCAAAGGCTGATCTGCCCCTTCAGGGTCATCCTGCGCCCCACGCATCCGCCCTCCTCACTTGGTATTATTCCACCCGCTCCGGCCTTTCTGCCGCCCGGGCGGAGCCTTGATCCATTTTCTTTTTCGTCCTATTTTAGCACATTTTAGGGCATCTGCGCAATATCATCCTTGATTGTTGGAAAACAATATGGTACTATGACCAAAAAGGAGGATATTTTATGTCTCAGCCGATCTCTGTTTCCGTCCAGATGGACGCTGCATCCTTCCACGATTTCGCCGCCTTCGACCTGCTGCGCCACCGCAAGGCGTGGCATCGGCCTCTGGCCTTCACGGCCATCCTGCTGGCATCTGCCGGGGTCTGCCTCTCGCAGGTGGGGCAGAAAGACGGCGCGGCCCTGCTCACGGTGGTGCTTTCTGTCGTGGCTCTGGGCGTGCCCGCCGTCTACTTCTGGACCTTCTTCCACTCTCTGCGCCTTCAGATCAAAAAGATGGGCCTTCCCCGCCCCTTCTATCGGCTGACGCTGGACGATGCAGGGCTTTCGGTCTGGATGGCAGGCGAGCAGGACAAGCCCGAGCCGACCCGGAGCTATCCGTGGCATGACCTCCACCTCGCCTACCGCACACCGAACGCCATCTATCTCTACGTCCGGCAGACGCAGGCCTACCTGCTCAACGACAGCCTCGACGCCGCATGGAGCCTGCTGCAATCCTCCCTCCCGGCAGAACGCCTGCGCGACCTGCGATAAAACGTAAAAATCCCTCGCACAAGCCGTGCGAGGGATTTTTTTGACCTCTCAGTCTGCAAAACAAAAACAGACAGCGCCGTGGAAAGGAGGAGAAAGCGGCGCTGCCTGTATATAGG
>ENA-OXZY01000860-OXZY01000860.1-human-gut-metagenome-genome-assembly--contig:-NODE-860-length-8085-cov-4.672105_pt1 | contig 8085 bp, 7 predicted proteins | sample MGYA00243423_ERZ652810 | MGnify/ENA primary metagenome ERZ652810 (study PRJEB26926, sample SAMN06164588) | human gut metagenome | biome: ENVO:00009003; feature: ENVO:2100002; material: ENVO:00002003... | reverse complement strand
TACGAGATTACTACGCGTCTCGTGGGCTCGGAGATGTGTATAAGAGACAGTCCTCCACCACATCCTGCGGCACCGACTTCTGGGCGAAGCGGCGGTAGGTGCGGCGGGAGGCAAGCGTTTCCATAATAGACATCAGCGGACACTCCTTTACTATATAAGTACAGCCTGATTATAGCATAGGAGCAGATGCAGTGCAAGGAATTTGGATGCAGCAGAAAACACGGACAAGACACGTCTGAGACACGTCTGCGAGATGAAAAAATGAGAGAAAAATCCATAAACTGGAGATAAAAAATGATGATATAATGTTAATGAACGCTAACATACTGGAAAAATATTGACAAAAAGCAGGAGATAGCCTATCATTAGTTATGGCAAACTAACCGCCTTTTGCGGAGACGCGCAAAGGAAAACAAGAAGAAACAAAACAGTTTATGAGGTGCAAGAAAATGACTAATATGACTCGTCGTAATTTCCTGAAGAGCGCTGGTGTGATGGCTCTGGCCGTGGCAGCAGCGGGTGTTCTCTCCGGCTGCGATAGCAGCAAAAACCCTGTAATGGCAGATGTTGAAGTCCAGTACTGGTATGAAAGCACTCTTTTTGGTCAGAAGCAGGTTGACGACGGCTCGTATACGGAAACCGTTAGTGTCGTCAAGAGCGGCAATGTCAAGAAGGAGCAGATCGAGGAGACTCTGAAAAAGATTCGTACAAATCAAGGCTTTAAGCTGAAGAACGAGGGGCTGACAGAGTTTGACGTTGACTGGACGGCAGAAAAGCCAGTTGCGAAAATTGAGATGATCCTTGCATAATTGAAACTGCGCGATAAAGCGCATTTTTGAACAAAGAAACACCCGCAGCATGTTTCCATATCATGGGGAAACAGCGCTGCGGGTGCTTTTGGTTATTACAGCTTATTTGCTCTTCCACCTATGCCCCTTTGGCATGGGCAGGCCCAGAACCAGCGCGATGCCCACGGCCAGTGCGACGGCGACCTTGAAGGTGGAGATGCCGTTGGCCAGCGAGAGGGCGTTTTCGCCTTGGATGAAGTAGTAGGCCGTGTAGTAGATGCCTGCGCCGGGCACGAGGGGGAAGATGCCGGTGAGCAGAAAGACCGTTACCGGCGTTTTGAGCAGGATGGCGAAGAGCCGGGACACCAGCGTCAGCGGGATGACCGCGATGAGGGAAGCCGCCGCGGCATCGGCTCCGTACAAAACCGCCAGCTCATAGACGAACCAGCCCGCTGCGCCCACCAGTGCGCAGCAGGGGAGGGTGCGCCGGGGGCAGGCGAAGAGGATGGCGAAGCTCAGCGTCCCCGCCCCAGCCAGAAAGAACTGGGCCACCAGCTGGCCGATCTGGGCATTTGTCAGCGTCATCATACCACCGTCACCCCCGTCAGGATCGAAGTAAGGCTCAGCACGAGACCGGTGCCGATGGCGATGCTGGCTGCGATCAGCAGGGCGTCGATCATCCGGATGGTCCCCGAGAGGTAGTCGCCCTGCACGAAGTCCCGGATGCCCATGGTAAAGGCGATGCCGGGGGTCAGGATCATCAGGGTGCCGATGATGGCATGGCTGGACTCGATGCCCAGCAGGGAGCACCCGACGATGCAGACCAGCGTGATAAGGGCCGCCGCCGAGATCTTGCGGAAGCCGCTGGATAATCCCTTTTTCTCGCAGAGCAGCAGATAGCCGCTGACGAGGAAGCCGGCCACAGCCGCCGCCAGCGCCGAGCGCACCGTGCCGCCGAAGATGAGGGCGAAGCAGGCTGCGCCGCTCATCCCGGCCAGAAGCTGGGTCCGGCCCTTGGGGAAGGGGATGCGCCGGGCCTCGGCCAGACGGCACTCGGCCTCGGCCAGCGTGACGCCCCCGGCGGCGATCTGACGGGAAAGGGCGTTCACCGCCACCACCCGGCCCAAGTGGGTCGTCCGCACCGGTACGTTCCGCACCTCGGCGATCTCCGCCGTGCCTGCGCTGGCGAAGATGCCGTTGGTCAGCACATAGACGTGGAACTCCCGCAGATGGAAGCTGCGGGCCATGATCTCCATCGTCTGCTCCACCCGAAAGACCTCCGCTCCGTTTTCCAGCAGCGTCTCGCCTGCCGCCATGATGAAATCCATGATGCGGCGGCGCTGCTCGTCGGTGGGGTATAACTCTCTGCTGTCCATTCCGGCCCTCCTTGTCCTGCCTGTCAGAGGCGGACCTGTTCTCTCCTGCTATACTTTATCACAATTCCCGGAGCTTGCAAAGGCGTCTTTTCACATTTTCGCACAACTTCCGTCCTTGCCGTCGGGGGCACAGTGTGTTACACTGATACTGACTATGAAAATGTCGAAAACGACAGGAGGAAAATGACTGTGAAGCAGAGTCTGAGTTTCGCGCGCCGTCTGGCGGCGCTGGTGCTGGCAGCGGTGATGCTGTGTGTGGCTGTCCCGGCGGTGTTGGCCGAGGATGCCGCGCCCGGGGCCACCACCATCGGCGGCGCAAACACCACCCTCGTCCCGGGGGAAGAAGAAAATTGTCTGAGCTGGCTCTTCGGCTCCAAAGATAAGATCACCATGCCCTATCTGAACATCAAGGGCAAGGGCCTGCGCAGGAACGTGACCCTCGACCTCGTGGACTGTCTTGTGGGCATCACCTACACGGAGCTTGGCTCCATCGGCAGCTATGTCAGCGCCAGCGCAGCGCAGGAGGCGTGGAAGGCGCAGGCCGTGGCCATCCACTCCTACCTCGAGTACCACAAGCAGTACGGCTCTTCGGCCAACGCCCTCATCTATACCCCGGTGGAGGACATCCCCGCCTCGGCCCGCTCGGCCATCCGTAAGGCGGTGGAGTCGGTGAAGGATGAGGTGCTGACCTACAACGGCAGCGTCATCGATGCCGTCTGGTCGGCCAGCGCAGGCTATAACACCCAGACCGGCGTTTACGGCACCTGCTCCAGCCTCGATGCGTGGGGTTCGGATGTGCCCTACCTCAAGAGCGTCGAAAGCCCCTACGAGCGTCAGTACCACGAAAAGCTCCGCCGCGTCATCGGCAAGGACTACGACTACACCGAGTACAAGGACAGCCGCACCGGTGAGCCTTACCAGAGCGCCGATACCACCCACAAAGACCTCGGCGGCTTCGTCCAGTACAACACGCTGGTGTCCAACGGCCGCAGCTACCGCTACATCAACCAGTTCGTGTCCTCCCGCTACTGCTTCGATTTCAGCGCAGATGCTGCGGGCGTGCCCTGTATGAACTACTATGGCTTCGGCCACGGCGTGGGCATGAGCCAGTGCGGCGCGGTGGGTTATGCCGCCGAGGAGGGGATGGGCTACCGCGACATCCTCAAGCACTACTACTCCGGCGTTTCCATCCGGACGGTGGGCAGCGGCAGCTCTTCCGGCGGCGGACTGTTCAGCTGGCTGCGCCGCCTGCTCGGGATGTAAAAAACGAAAGGAATTGCGCAAAATACTTCTCAAATGAGGCGCGATTTGGTATACTGTACACGTTTGTACCCAAGAAACGGCTTTTTTGCGCTTCACGTCCCGAGATCGCTGGGACGATACGATAAATGATATTAGGTGGAGAGAACGGAATGCAGTTGGAGAAGGAAAAGAAAGAAAAGCAGGAGCGGGAGCGCTGCCGTGCACTGGCGCAGCGCATCGCGGAGGAGGCGGCTGCCGCCTCGGCGGCCCTGCTGGGAGAGCAGAGCCTTCTGCTGACCAAGGCGCTGCGCCGGGCAGGCGTAGCGGCGGAGGCGTGGGCGGAAGGCTCGGAGGCAGAGCTTCTGGTCGTGGTGGACCCGGCCTATGAGACGCTGCCGGAGAAGCTGCCCGCCCGGGTGCTGCTGGTGAGCAGTGAGAGCACCGTCATGGCGGGCTGGGCCGAGCAGCTGGCGCAGAGAGGATATTTCCGCGACTTCGGCTGGCGCAGCAAGGGCCGCGCCCAGCAGTCCGCCCTCTTCTGCGCCTCCCAGCCCACCGGGTATAAGATGGTGCGGGGCTATGAGCTGGAAATGGACATCCTGCGCGACCGGATGGTGCGCGCCGAGCGCACCTGCGGCGAGGAAGCCGAGCTGATCGCCCGGCTGCGCAGCGACCTTTCCCTCAGCCGCAGCCACGAGCAGCAGCTGGAAAAGACGCTGGCCGAAGTGACCGGCTCGACCTTCTGGAAGATGACATGGCCCATGCGCTACGCCGTCAGCAAGAGCCGCCAGCTCTGGCACACCCTGCCCCTCTTCGTCCTGCTGCGGGAGCTGCGCCGGGGCGGGATCGAGGGCGTGCGGGAGCAGGCCCGTGCCCGCCGCGAGTATGCCGCCCTCTTCCCGGGCAGGGTCATGCGCGCGGACCGCTTCGCCTCGGTGGAGCTGCTGGTGCATCAGGCGGAAGATCAGCCCGCAGGCCCCAAGATCAGCATCGTGGTGCCCCTGTACAACACCCCGCTGGACTTCCTCGAGGAGCTGCTGGACTCGGTCGTGAACCAGACCTACCGGAACTGGGAGCTTTGCTGTGTGGACGCCGGCACCGCCCCGGGCGTGGGAGAGATGGTCCGGCAGCGTGCCGCCGCAGACCCCCGCATCCGCTACCAGAAGCTGGAAAAGAACGAGCTGATCCCCGGCAACACCAATAAGGGCATCGAGATGGCCACCGGCGACTTCATCGCCCTGCTGGACCACGACGACATTCTCCACCCCTGCGCCCTCTGGTATGCCGCCAAGGCCATCGCCGAGCAGGGGGCCGACTTCGTCTACACCGACGAGGCGACCTTCGAGGGCAAGGTGGAGAATGTGGTGCTCTACCACTTCAAGCCCGATTTCATGCTGGACAACCTCCGCTCCAACAACTATATCTGCCACCTGACCCTCTTCAGCCGTCGGCTGATGGACGCCGCAGGCGGCCCCGAGCGGATGGAGTACAACGGCAGTCAGGACTACGAGCTGTTCCTCCGCCTGACGGAGAAGGCGAGGAAGATCGTCCACATCCCCCATGCCCTCTATTACTGGCGCTCCAGCCCCGGCAGCACGGCCAGCGACATCTCCGCCAAGACCTACTGCATCGACGCGGGCATCGCGGCCCTCAAGGCCCATTATGCCCGCTGCGGCGTGGCCGTGGACGATGTCTCCCTCATCCCGGGTACGCCGGGCTATTACAAGACCGACTACACCATCGCCCATCCGGGCCGGGTGAGCATCCTCATCCCCACCTGCGACCATATCCACGATCTGGAGACCTGTGTGGAGTCCATTTATGCCCGCACGACCTATCCGGATCTTGAGATCATCCTCATCGAAAACAACAGCAAGGCCCCCGAGACCTTCCGGGCCTACGAGCGGATGCAGAAAGAACACCCCGACACCCTCAAGGTCGTCACGTGGGAGGGCAAGGGCTTCAATTACAGCGCCCTGAACAACTTCGGCGAGAAGTTCGCCACCGGCGAATATCTGCTGCTCCTCAACAACGACACTGAGGTCATCACGGCCGCATGGCTGGAAGAGATGGTCATGTACGCCCAGCAGAAGCGGGTGGGCTGCGTGGGCGCAAAGCTGCTCTACCCGGACGATACCATCCAGCACGCCGGCGTCGGCTTCGGCATCGGCGGCGTGGCGGGCCATCTGCACAAGTATTATCCCGCCAGCTCCGACGGCTATATGGGACGGCTGAACTATGTACAGGACGTCTACGCCGACACTGCCGCCTGTCTGCTCATCCGCAAGGAGATCTACGACGAGGTGGGTGGTCTGGATGAGAGCTATGCCGTGGCCTTCAACGATGTGGACTTCTGCGTCCGTGTTCGTCAGGCAGGCTACACCAACGTCTTCACCCCCTTCGCCCAGCTCTACCACTACGAGAGCAAGAGCCGCGGCGTGGAGGACAACCCCGAAAAGCAGAAGCGCTTTCAGGGTGAAGTGCTGCGTTTTCAGGCCCGCTGGGGCGACCTGCTGGCTGCAGGCGACCCCTGCACCAACCCCAACTTCGACATTCAGCGCGAGGATTTCAGCCTGAAGATCCTGCCGCTGGAATAAACAAAAGAGGAACAACCTCTCAGTCTTGCTTCGCTCGCCAAGGCCGGGTTGCGGCACCCAGCATCCGCGGCGCTTCGCTCGCGTCTTGCTGGCCGCTGTCCCAACAATGACTCCCTGTTTCCGCCACTGGCGGCGGTCATCATTGTTGCCCCATCAAGGGGAGCCTTTGGCATGGCGGAAAGGTCTGAGCCATAAAACAAGGAGCATAAAACTTGGAACTCTCTGCTTGCATCGTTGTTTATAACGGCTGCGACGAAGCCCTCCGGGCGGCGCAGACGGTGCTGCAATACACCCGCCGCCACCCGCTGACCCTCTATCTGGTGGACAACGCCAGCCCCGACGGCAGCGGTGCACGGCTGGAAGCCGCCGTCCGGAGCGGCGCTCTGAGCACCCTGCCGGGCCAGCGGGTGGAGGTGCGCTGCCGGAAGGAGAACGGCGGCTTCGGCACCGGCCACAACACCATCCTGCCCGAGCTGACGAGCGATTATCACTTCATCCTGAACCCCGACATCCAGCTCACCGCCGACACCCTCAGCGATCTGGCCGACTGGATGGCCGCCCACCTGGATGCTGTGATGGCCCGGCCGGGGCTGTGCTTCCCGGACGGCCGCACCCAGCATCTGCCCCTGCGGCGCTGCGCCCTCCGGCCGATGGTCTACCGCCAGCTGCCGTTCCTGAAATTCTGGGAAAAATATAACCGCGCCTATCTCATGGAAGGGGATGATCTGTCAGCCCCCGTGGAGATCGAGTTCTGCACCGGCAGCTTCTCGGCGGTGCGGACGGCAGAGTTCAAGGCCGTGGGCGGCTTTGATGAGCATTACTTCATGTATGTGGAGGATGCGGACCTGACCCAGAAGATGCGCACCAAGGGAAAGGCTTATCTCGTGCCCCAGTACACCGCCATCCATGCGTGGCACCGTGCGGCCCACCGCAGCCTCAGGCCCTTTCTGTGGCAGACCGGGAGCCTGATGCGCTACTTCTGCAAATGGGGGTTCAAGTTCTGAGCCCCTGCCGCGACAAAACAAGAGAGCGCCCGCCACAAAATTTTTGAGGCGGGCGCTCTTTCCTTGCTTTTTTTTCGATTTGATAGTAGAATAAGGTGTAATACTATCGCAAGCCTGCACGGTGAGCAGAGTGTATTGCGCAACATTGTTTACAGCGGACGCAGCTCCGCTTTGAATCCATACAGGGCAGGGCGGACACGCCGCCGTGCCTTGTACAAGCTGCACAACTTTTTTATTTCATAATATAAGGAGTGCACAAAATGAAAGGTATCATTCTGGCCGGCGGTGCCGGCACCCGGCTTTATCCGCTTACGATGGTCACCAGCAAGCAGCTGCTGCCCGTCTACGACAAGCCGATGATCTACTATCCTCTGTCCACCCTCATGCTGGCGGGCATTCAGGACATCCTCATCATCTCTACCCCCACCGACACGCCCCGCTTCGAGGCGCTGCTGGGCGATGGCAGCCAGTACGGCATCCATCTGCAATATAAGGTCCAGCCGTCTCCGGACGGTCTGGCGCAGGCCTTTATCCTCGGCGAGGAGTTCATCGGCGACGACTGCTGCGCCATGATCCTCGGCGACAACATCTTCTACGGCAACGGCTTCTCCAAGATCCTGAAGACCGCCGTGGCCAACGCGGAGAACAAGGGCCGCTGCACCGTCTTCGGCTACTATGTGCCGGACCCCGAGCGTTTCGGCATCGTGGAGTTCGACGCTAACGGCAAGGTACTCAGCGTCGAAGAAAAGCCCCAGCACCCCAAGAGCAACTACGCCATCACCGGCCTGTACTTCTACAACAAGGAAGTCGTCCGGATGGCAAAGCAGGTCAAGCCCTCCGCCCGCGGCGAGCTGGAGATCACGACCCTGAACGATATGTACCTCAAGCAGGATGAGCTGGACGTCCAGCTGCTGGGCCGTGGCTTTGCATGGCTGGACACCGGCACGATGGACAGCCTTGTGGAGGCAGCGGACTTTGTGCGGATGATCGAGAAGCGTCAGGGCATCAAGATCAGCGCCCCCGAGGAGATCGCATTCAAGTACGGCTGGATCGACCGCGACACCCTGCTGGAAAGCGC
>ENA-OXZY01000843-OXZY01000843.1-human-gut-metagenome-genome-assembly--contig:-NODE-843-length-8185-cov-6.798032_pt1 | contig 8185 bp, 9 predicted proteins | sample MGYA00243423_ERZ652810 | MGnify/ENA primary metagenome ERZ652810 (study PRJEB26926, sample SAMN06164588) | human gut metagenome | biome: ENVO:00009003; feature: ENVO:2100002; material: ENVO:00002003... | reverse complement strand
AGATTACTACGCGTCTCGTGGGCTCGGAGATGTGTATAAGAGACAGTTATATGATAATTACTCTCAAATAATTTGTGGGTCATTATTAAATAAATACAAAGGAGAATTTCTCATGTTAAAGAAAATAGTTTTCGGTCTCTGTATTCCCCTCGCCATCCTCGGCGCGGCGGCCCTGTCTTTTTCAGGCTGCGGAAAATCTGCACCCGCTTCCGATTCTGCCGGCAAAATGAAAGTCGTCGCCACCACGACGATGCTCACCGACCTCGCCCGGCAGATCGGCGGGGATAAAGTGGAAGTATCCGGCCTCATGAAAGCCGGTGTGGATCCTCATCTTTATCAGGCCGGTGCCGGCGATGTGGACGCCATGAACAAAGCGGATATCGTCGTGTACAATGGTGTCCATCTGGAAGGGAAAATGGGCGCGATTTTCGATAATCTCCACGCGCAGAAAAAACCCACGATCCGGGTAAGCGACGGCATTCCTTCCGAAACACTCCTCGACTTTGAAGAGGACGGTGAAAAAACGAAAGATCCCCATATCTGGTTTTCTGTAAAGAACTGGAAAGCCGCCGCGAAAGAAGTAGCAAAAGGATTTTCGGAAAAAGATCCGAAGAACAAATCATACTATGAAGATCATCTGAATGCTTACCTCGCCGAACTGGACAACCTGGACAAATACATCAGAAAGGAAGTGGAATCTGTTCCGAAAGATTCCCGTATCCTCGTCACCGCCCATGACGCTTTTGCTTATTTCGCCAGAGATTATGGATTTGAGGTCAAAGGCATCCAGGGAATCAGCACTGCCAGCGAAGCAGGCACTTCCGACATCAGCACGCTGGCCGCTTTCATCGCGGATCATAAAATCAAAGCGGTCTTCGTGGAATCTTCCGTCCCCCATAAAACCATCGAGTCTCTCCAGGCTGCTGTCAAAGCACGGGGCTTCGATGTTTCCATCGGCGGCGAACTGTACTCCGACTCTCTTGGCGGCGAGTCCACGAAAGAGGGCACTTATATCGGCATGTACGAGCACAACATAAAGACAATCACGGAAGCGCTCCGCTGAACATTTTGAATTTCCGGCGCATGGATCGGGGATCCCCTCGTTCCGTGCGCTTTCATTTCATGAAATATCTTTTGGAGGTGTCATCGTGGAACACGTTATCGAACTGGAAGACATCACCGCTGCCTATGACCGCCAGCCCGTCTTATGGGACTTGGATCTGAATATCCCGAAAGGTTCACTTATGGGAATCGTCGGACCGAACGGCGCGGGCAAGTCTACCCTTTTAAAAATTATACTGAACCTGCTTGCCCCTGTTTCAGGGCGGATCCGTTTTTCCATAGACGGCGAAACCGATGCGAAAAAAGCACGGCGGAAAATCGCGTATGTCCCGCAGAACGGTTCAGTCAACTGGGATTTTCCCGCCACAGTGAAAGATATCGTCCTCATGGGACGGTATGGCCATATCGGCTGGTGCCGCGCTCCCTCGCAGGGCGACCGTCTGATTGCGGAAGAAATGATTGCCCGCGTCGGCATGGACGGTTACGAAGACAGACAGATCAATGAGCTTTCCGGGGGACAGCAGCAGCGCGTTTTCCTGGCCCGGGCCCTTGCGCAGGAAGCGTCTGTCTACCTTTTAGATGAGCCCTTTAAAGGCGTGGATATGCAGACGGAAAAAATCATCGTCCGCATTTTAAAAGAAATGGAGAGCCGCGGAAAGACGATCCTTGTCGTCCATCACGCGCTCCGCACCGTCCCTCTTTATTTCGACCACGTCGCCATGATCAACCGCCGCCTTATAGCAGCAGGATTTGTACGGGATGTTTTCACGGAAGAAAATATCGAAAAAACTTTTTCTCCGTCGAAAGGAGTCTGACCATGGAACCGGACGCTTTCTTTTCTTTACCTTTATGGCGAGACTATACATTTCAAATCGTCCTGGCAGGAACGACTATCTTAGGCGTGCTCTGCGGCGTGGTGGGATCTTTTATCGTCCTCCGCAGGGAAGCGCTTCTGGGGGACGGTATTTCCCATTCGTCCTATCCGGGAATCATGCTGGCTTTTCTATTTCTCGGCGTGAAAACATTGGAGGGCCTTTTATTGGGCGCTTTTCTGTCCGCCCTTGCCGCACTGTCCCTTATCCTTCTTGCCCGCCATTATACGAAACTTCCTTTTGATGGCGTCCTCGCCTCCATTCTTTCCTCTTTTTTCGGCGCGGGTCTCGTGCTGTCTTCCATCATCCAGCATACAGGAAATGCCAACCAGTCCGGACTGAATCAATTCATTTTCGGACAGGCATCCACTATTCTTTACCGCGACGTCCTTCTCACAGGAACCATTTCTATTTTTACCCTTTTCCTGATTTTCCTTTTCAGAAAAGAACTGAAACTTATGGCTTTTGATCCGGACTATGCCGCAGTTCTCGGATTTCCGCGGGGCAAGCTGAATGTATTCCTCTCTTTCCTTGCCACGATCACCGTCCTTCTTTCCATCCAGGCCGTAGGCATTATCCTCATGAGCGCCATGCTCATCGCGCCTGCCGTTGCCGCAAGGCAGTGGACAAGGCGTCTTGAACCGATGATCCTTCTGTCTGCCGTCATCGGCGCACTGTCCTCCGCTATCGGTACGACGGCAAGCTCTCTCATTCCCAAAATGCCCACAGGCCCCGCCATCGTCGTGGCATTGTCCTTTTTCGTTATTCCCGGCCTTTTGCTGGCGCCGCAACGGGGGATTCTTTCCCGGTGTCTCCATAAAAAGAAAATGGCCGCCCTCGCGGAAGGAGATCGATTATGAATTCTTTTGCCGAAATACTTCTTATCGCCATCTTCATGTCAGCCGCCTGTGCCCTGCCGGGGAACTTCCTCGTCCTCCGGCGCATGTCCATGCTGACTGACGCCATCAGCCATACCGTCCTCCTCGGCATCGTACTCGCTTTCCTTGCCGTCGGCAGCCTGGATTCGCCCTTCCTCATTATCGGCGCGTCCCTCATGGGTGTCCTTACAGTGTGGCTGATTGAACTCCTCTACCAGAGCAGGCTCGTCGCCTCCGATTCCGCTATCGGCCTCATATTTCCCCTGCTCTTCAGTATCGCCGTCATCTTCGTGACACGGTACGCGGGCAATGTCCATCTGGACACGGACTGCATCCTTTTAGGAGAACTTGCCTTTGCCCCCTTCGACCGCCTGATCATAAACGGGATGGATCTCGGCGCGAAAGGCCTGTATACGGGCGGTGCAGTTCTTGTTCTTTCCATCGCTGTCATTTCCCTTTTTTATAAAGAAATAAAATTAGCTACTTTTGATCCCGTCCTGGCAGGTGTACTGGGATTTTCTCCCGCCGTTATCCACTACGGCCTGATGAGCCTCGTCTCCCTCGTGGCGGTCACTTCCTTCCAGTCCATCGGCTCGATTCTCGTCATCGCATTTATGATCATTCCCGCCATGACTGCCGCTCTGTGGACAAGGACGCTTTCAGGACGCCTCGTGCTCAGCTGTCTTCTCGGTACGGCCGGCGCGGTACTCGGCATCATCGGCGCGATTGTTTCAGACTCATCTCTGGCAGGCATGATGGCCGCCGTTCTCGGCGTATTTTTCATTGTTTCCCTGATTTTCGCTCCCGCCACAGGTATCCTGGCGGCTTTCCGCCAGCGAAAAAAACAGCGGTTCGCTTTCGGACGGGAAACGCTTCTCCAGCATCTTCTTTTCCATGCGGGCACTAAAGAGGAATCACGGGAAAACGCTCTTTCCACCCTCTCCGTCCACATGAAATGGCCGAAAAACTTCACCCGGCAAATCTGCCGTTCCCTCTTAAAAGACGGGTACATCACAGAAAGAAACGGCCTCCTTCTCCCCACAGAACAGGGAAAGGCCCATAACCTTTTTTACAGAGAAAATGTGCGGGCGTAAAACGCAAAAAAAGACAGCAGTCCCATTATAAGGCTTGCTGTCTTTTTTATCCGGAAACAGGAGCGTTATTCTCCGTAAAGCACCCTAATCGCTCCGCTGGCGCCTATGCGATCCGCACCTGCCGTAAGGAAAGCTTCCATATCTTCCCTTGTACGGATACCTCCCGCCGCTTTGATTTTTACATTTTTCCCGATGTGTTTTCTGAAAAGTGCGATATCCGCCAAAGAAGCGCCTGCCGTACCGAACCCTGTGGATGTCTTGATATAGTCCGCTCCGCCTTTCGTGACACATTCGCAAAGACGGATTTTTTCTTCCTCTGTCAGATAACAGGTTTCCACAATCACTTTCAGAATTTTGTCGCCCGCTATTTCTTTCAGGACAGCGATTTCTTCTGTGACCAAATCATAATTTTTATTTTTTACCGCCCCTATGTTGATGACCATATCAATTTCATCGGCGCCGTCATCAAGGGCATGAATCGTTTCTGCCGCTTTCGATTCGCTGTTCCCGTTGCCCAGGGGAAATCCGACTACCGTACAGATGGTAAGGCGGGGATAATTTTCACGGATTTTTTTCACATAGCACGACGGCACACAGACGGACGCGGTACGGTACTCCATTGCCTCATCGCATAATTTCCGTATTTCTTCCCAGCTTGCCGCGGCTTTCAAAAGTGTGTGATCCACATGACTCAAAATATCTTCTGTTTTCATAATTGCTCCTTTATGAATTCTTTTCTGCTTTTACCTGCGCCGACACAAGAAGTGTGAAAACACCGGTGCCGCCTAAAATATTTCCTAAGCCTGTAGGAATGAGGAATTTAAAGAAATAATCCGCAACTGACGAGTTTCCCACAAGCACATCATACGCCGCTTCACAGGAACCGACAACAACATGGGAAAACCCACCGATAGAGATGAAGTAGGTAAAAGTGAGGACGGTGAAAAAACTGAACCCCCGCGACATGGGAATCATCCACACAATGGCGGCGATGAGGATGCCTGCCGGTATACCGCGGTAAATATTGTCGATGGCACCGACACTCATAATGTGGGCAGACAGTTCAGAGAGCGCTTCCGTTATCCCAGGCTGGGCAAAAGCCGGCAACCAGAGAAAGAGGGCGGCGATAAAGGTGCCCACAAAATTCGCCGAAAGGACAATCGCCCAAAGGCGGAACAGCTTCATCAAATTCTCCATATTCGGGTGTTTCATAAAAGGAAGCACCGTGGTGATGGTATTTTCCGTAAACAGCTGGAGCCGTCCCAGGATAACCATGAGGAAACCCGTGGTGTAACCGAAGCCGGAGATGGCTTCCGCCCAGAGCGTGTGCCCCACGTACATTGCAAGAATGGCTTTGAAGTAGAATGAAAAGGAAATAATAATTCCGGCTGCCAATCCTGACAGGATAAGAGGTTTTGTCTTTCGTTCCAGTTCTTCTTCACCGTCGTGGCGGATAATTTCAAAAATCAAGTCAGGCGACAGTTTTTCATACTCTTCCAGTATGACCCTTTCCCTGCAGTCGTGGTTATCATGGTTGTATGTACTCATAGTACCTCCTATTTTATTGTAACAGATTGTTGCTCCATGAAATATTTTTACAGGAATGTTTTCATGACTTTTCTCATTTTTTCAAAGACCGGCGGGCCATAAAGACGTTCCATGGCATCTCTTGTGACAAGCCAGCTCCGTCCGGATTTCCGCCGGTCACCGTCCGCCATCCGTGCCGCCCGATGTCCCGCGCCGGAGGCTGCCGAACGCACATCGCCGCTGTCGCGGTTCCACAGCTCCGCCGCTTCCAACGTCGTAAATACGAGAAGAAGCGGATTCATGGGAGCAGCCGGTTCACTGCCGCCGCCATAACGAAAATCGGCCGCCTGTTTCGTAATGAGCCAGTTCTTTCCTGATTTTCTTGCTTCCGATTTCTTAAAGGCGCCCTTCTCACAATCGGACGCCACCGTCTTTCCGCTGATGCCGTAAAGCGCTCCCGCTTCTTCAGCAGTCACCGCGTACATCGTGAAATCGATTTCCCGTTTCCATTCCGCAAAGTCGTCCCGGGGCGTCCAAAGTTCATCCGGAAAAATGTATATGCCTTTCTCCGACAGCGCCGCAGTGACACCGGAAGGCAAGCGGCGGCCGCCCAAAAACTCGCGGCATGCAAAAAGAGTTTTGCTTTCCGAATCCAGCGTGGTCACCACCGTTCCGTAAGAAGTTTGCAAAACAGTGCCGTCCGTCTCAAATTTTTCTTTCCATATATAGAAAAAAGCGCCCTGCCGCAAAACGGTTCCCGCCTTTGCCGGCTGTCCCAGAAGATAGCTCTCATAGGCCTTAAAAGTTTCCGCGCTTTCCATATCCGTCAAAATTCCCGCCATGATACGCCTCCATTTTCTTATTATACCAATTCTCCGCTTGAAGAAATATTTCTCCCGTTTATAATGAAATAAGAAACAAAGGAGATTCCTATGAAAATAACAATTATAGGAGCCGGCAATACGGCCGTCGCCGCCGCCTGCTTTCTCAAAACGCTCGGTCTTTCGAGCCTCATCTATACCCGCCGTGAAGAACGGGCAAAACAGTGGAATCAATTTCCCGTAAAAGCAAGCGGCGCCTGCACCGGGTCATTTTCACTGGAAAGCACGACGGATCTGAAAACTGCCGTGCATTATGGCGACATTCTCCTCGTCTGCACGCTGGCGGCAGACCACGAAACGGTCATTTCTGAAATCGCGCCCCACCTGCAGGCGCATCAATCCATTCTTTTTTTCAACGGCTGCTGGGGCGCCCTCAAAGCATACCGCACGCTTTCAAAAAAACAGGATACACCCCCTCTGACCATCGGGGAAACGGCCAATATGCCCTTTATCGCCGCGCTCTCGCAGGACGGATCTGAAATCCTCATCAAAGGAATCAAAGAAGAAATCGCTTACTCCGCTGTCGGTGATGTTAAAGCTGTCAGCGCCTTCCTTCATCGCCTTGCGCCGCGGGTAGTGAAAACCGCTTCTTTCGCGTCCACTTCCCTTTCGGCAACAAACCCTGTCATCCATGTCACCGCCTCTCTCTTCAACGTGACCCGTATAGAGAACAAAGAAGATTTCTATTTCTTCGGTGACCCCATGACTGACCGCGTCATTTCCTTCATGGAACACTGCGATGAAGAACGCCTTGCCGTGGGAAAAGCGCTGGGCATCCGCCTGTCCCCCCTGCTGGAAGTGCTTAACTCTTTCTGGCCCGAAAAGAAAAATACGCTGAAAGAGGCTTTGAAAGAAAATCCTTCCTACCGCGCCGTAAAGGGCCCGTCCTCTACGGAGTACCGCTACTTCACGGAAGACCTGCCCTGCGGCCTCGGCCCTGTCCTTGATCTGGCGGAGCTGATGCATATTCCCTGCCCCTACATCCGCACCCTCGTGCAGACGGCCTCCCTCTACCTGGGAAAGCCCTACACGCCCCTCCTCACAAAAGAAGACCTGCGGATTCTGAAAAAACTGCATGCTGATTAACGGAAAGGATGTCCCATGAATAAAATTTCCCCTCTTGCTTTTACACTCTGCCTTGCCCTTGCGGGTATGCAGGTTTCCGCGGAAAACTGGATAAAGAACGCTGACGGCTCGCCCTCATGGATCGACACCGACTCTATCCGTCAGGAGCAGGCCATCTCCTCCTTTGACATGCGTTTGGAATCCTCCGATTTCACCGTCGTATCCACCATGGAGTTCGACACCTCGAAAAACACCTGGCGCACCGCCGCGCTTGTCACCCGTGACAAAGACGGAAAAGTCCTCCACGCGGAAAAGAAAGAAAATCCTGACGACGGCTGGAACAAGCTCATGCCCGGCACCTATGGAAAGAATCTGTACAGGCATTATGTGGAAACGCCCCTGCCCCCGCCTGACGCGAAGTGGAAACAGCTTTACAAAGACAATCGGGGCGCAGCCTTCTCCATTGACACAAATTCTCTCCGTTATAAAAATGGCTATGCCGACTTCTGGCTTGCCGTGGAAGTCCCTAATCAGGAAAAGGATTTATCCCGGATCATTTACCGGATAAGAATGAACATGGCTTACAAAAAGGTAATGACTCTTTCCGCAACAGAGTACAACGCTGCCGGAAAAATCCGTCTCCATGCTGCCGCAGAGGGAGCAAAGGAAACCATTCCCAACGATTCTCCTGTGGAAAAAGTTTTTGAATACCTGAAAAATGAAATCGACAGCGGCCGTTTGTGACAGAATAGGAAGACCTGTCACGTCCTTCTGATATTTGCGCCTGCCGAAATTTTATGTTATAG
>ENA-OXZY01000841-OXZY01000841.1-human-gut-metagenome-genome-assembly--contig:-NODE-841-length-8195-cov-4.221622_pt1 | contig 8195 bp, 5 predicted proteins | sample MGYA00243423_ERZ652810 | MGnify/ENA primary metagenome ERZ652810 (study PRJEB26926, sample SAMN06164588) | human gut metagenome | biome: ENVO:00009003; feature: ENVO:2100002; material: ENVO:00002003... | reverse complement strand
CAGGAGTATGTGGTACTTATAAAAATAATATTATAACTTTTCCGAAAGAGGCTTTAGCAATTGTTTTAGGTGAAAAAATGTATAAAGCCAATATCTATGGCGCTTGGAAAATAGACATGAATGCATTGCAAAAAACAAACAGGTCGGTTTCTACATTTAATTGGAACTCTTTGCAGAAGTCTGTTTTTGCAGGGAATTCATTAATGTCTGTTCCTGATTATCGAATTATGCATGTAAGAGGACAAAAGGTCGATACTCAAAGAGTGGTTAAAGTACGTAATTTTAAATACTAAAACTCAATAAAATGATAGTGCATCCTATAAAAGGGTGCACTATTGTTATATGGCTCTACATAATAACCAAAAACTCAATCTTATGAAACACTTCGTTCATATCTTTCTTCTATTATCAATGTGTTTCTGTTTTCAAGTACAAGCACAGGGGCTCAAGACTTTTAAGTTAAAAAACGGCATGTCTGTTTTTATTTGGGAAGATTCGGGCAAATCAGATGTGTTTGGAGAAGTTGTTGTTCGCACCGGTGCAGTCAATGACCCGGAACAATATACCGGTCTGGCTCATTATCTGGAACATGTCATGTTCAAAGGTACACAGAAGATCGGTGCACTCGACTGGGAAAAGGAAGCTCCCATTTATGAACAAATCATAGCTAAATATGATGAAATGGCCGGGGAGAATGATCCTGTCAGAAAAGAAGTTATCGGAAAGGAAATTAATAACCTTACTATTGAAGCAGGTAAGATCAGCCTTTCTAATGAGTTTTCCGAACTCATTGAAGGAATGGGCGGAACAGGGCTTAATGCCGGAACAAGTTTAGATTATACAGTGTTCTATAATACCTTTCCTCCTTATCAGATAAACAAATGGCTGGAAATCTCTTCCGAACGGTTTGTAAATCCTGTTTTTCGTACATTTCAGAATGAGTTGGAAACTGTTTATGAAGAGTATAATCGCAACAAAGATAATCCTAACAGCCAAACCGGTGAGTTTATGATGCAACAGGCATTTGCCGGACATCCTTACTCACGGTCAATACTTGGTTTGGGGGAGCATTTGAAGAATCCCCGCCTGAGTCAGCTTATCAAATTCTACAATGATTGGTACACCCCGGAGAATATGGCTCTTATTTTGGTGGGGAATGTTGATACCAAGAAAATAATGGGACGCATTGCCGCTGCTTTCGGTAAGTTACATTCCAAAGCTACTCCCGAGCGTAAAGTCTATCCTGATTTGGACATCAAGGGGCGTGTGCAATACAACACCAAGTTTTCTCGGTATCCCTCTGTCATGCTGGTCTATAAGGGGGTGAAGAACGGTCATCAGGATGAAACTGCGTTGGAAATCTGTATGCAACTGCTCAGTAATGGCAGTCAGACCGGTCTGCTGAACAAACTGACGATTGATGGTGAACTTTTGGGAGGGGATGCCTCGCCCGTGACATTTCGTGAACAGGGAAGAAATATTATTACCGGTGTTCCTTCTTATGATAATAATCAAAGGCGTTTTGAATCCAACAAAAGTGTTGAAAAGAAGCTGCTGAAGGCTATTCGGCAGATAGCCCAAGGCGATTTTGAACCATGGGTTGTGGAGACCGTCAAATCCGGTATGTGTCGGGATTTTGACTTGCGTATGGAATCCAATAACTTTAAGGCCCACCTTTTGGAGGATGCCTTTGTCAATGAGCGGGATATCAATCAGGTATTGAATTATAAAGATGTCGTCATGGGAATATCTGTTGATGATATCAAACGGGTTGCGAGAGAGTATCTGACAGGCAATTACCTTGCTATTTACAATGAGAAGGGTAAGCCGGACAAGAGCCAGAAGATTAAGAAGCCTGACTATATGCCCATTGAACCACCTGTCGGACAGTCTTCTCTGTATGCCCGTCAGTTCAAGAATATGGCTATTAATAAGGTAGAGGAAAAGTTTGTTGATTGGAGTAGGGTGCAGGAACGTAAGCTTAATGACTATTCTCATGTGTATTATACCCGAAATGAGGAGAATGAGGTGTTTACTTTATTATTGAAATACGGTGTCGGTTCGGAGATTTTCCCTCGGCTTGAGTATGCCGCTTCGCTGATGAACAATGCCGGTATTATGGGAAGCTTTGAGCCCCACGAACAGAAAGAAGAGTTGAGCAAATTGAATGCGACGTGTGTCGTGGATGCCGATGACAGTTATCTGTATGTGACATTACGCGGTTATGAGAATGCACTTCAACAGGCCTGCCAGTTGCTTACCCGCCAGTTACTGATGCCCAAATTGGACGAAAGACAGTTGAAGAGTCTGGAAGGGAATGTGATAAGCGGTCGTATTACCCGCAAGGAAAATGTCAATTTGCTGGCAGATGCCTTGCGTCAGTATATTATGTATGGTGATAAGTCTGATTATAAATCGGAGCTGACCGACAAGGAACTGACGGAGCTGAACCTCTCGGAATTGACCGGTGATATCAATCGTGCTACGGCCTATGCGTCGGAAATCCACTACTCGGGTACCTTGCCTTTTGAAACCGTCTATCAGGTGCTGAGTACTTCACTGCCTTTGGTGGCGGGCGAGAAGCAGAGTTCCTCTCCTGTTATGAAGGATATGATAAGCCCGATGGAAAATACGGTTTATTTCCTTCCTAACAGTGATGCCCGACAAAGCCAGATTTATTTCTATATTCCTATGGGAGATTATAATCGGGAAGAGAATGTAAGGCGTGAGGCTTTTAATCAGTATATCAGTGGCGGTTTCAGCGGATTGATAATGAATGAGATTCGTGAAAAGAATTCTATGGCGTATACCGCTTATGGTTTTGCCTCTTCGCGCGGGCTTCCGGGAGCGCAGACTTATTTCTCCGGTTATATCGGTACCCAAAATGACAAGGCTGTTGACGCTATTGATTTATATATGAAGTTATTGACGGATATGCCTGAACGACCGGGACGTATTGATAATATAAAGAGCTACTTGCGCCAATCAGCTTTGACCGATCACCCTGATTCTCGTAACTTGAGTCTCCGGATAGCGGAATGGAAACGCAGGGGCTATACTGACGATCCGGCTAAGGAGGAACTACCTTTGATTGATTCCTTGACATTCCCGGATATTGTGGATTATTATCAAAAGAATATCAAGGGCAAGCCGATTATAATCGGAGTTTTGGGAAATCCTAAGGATATAAGTATTGATGCGTTGAAGAAATTTGGAAAAGTAATAAGACTGAACGAGAAAAAACTCTTTAATGAAAAAGATACCATGTTTTAGTTCTTTTATAGAATTGAGCAGGAGGATTCATATCTCAGAAGAATCATAAAAAAGAGGATGAACGTTCAACGTTCATCCTCTTTTTTTGTTATATTTGTCGCGAACTTATTTATAATCATAGATAAATGAAAGAATTTGTAATATCTGAAGCACAAGTCGAAACGGCTATTCTGGTAGGTCTTGTTACGCAGACTCAGGATGAACGGAAGACAATGGAGTATCTGGACGAATTGGAGTTCTTGGCAGAAACGGCAGGAGCAACGGTTGTGAAGAGGTATACTCAAAAGTTACCGTCTGCCAACTCTGTGACTTATGTTGGTAAAGGGAAACTGGAAGAGATTAAGGAATATATTCATCGGGAGGAAGAGGAAGAACGAGAAATCGGAATGGTGATTTTTGATGATGAGCTTTCTGCAAAGCAGATACGGAATATTGAGGCTGAACTGAAGGTGAAGATATTGGATCGTACTTCACTGATTCTTGATATTTTTGCCATGCGTGCGCAAACAGCAAATGCCAAAACTCAAGTAGAACTGGCTCAATACAAATATATGTTGCCCCGTCTGCAACGCTTGTGGACACACTTGGAGCGTCAGGGCGGTGGATCCGGTGCCGGTGGTGGAAAAGGGTCTGTAGGTTTGCGTGGACCGGGTGAAACACAATTGGAAATGGACCGCCGTATCATCTTGAACCGTATGTCTTTATTGAAGGAGCGTTTGGCAGAGATTGATAAACAAAAAATGACTCAGCGGAAAAACCGCGGCCGAATGATACGTGTGGCGTTGGTAGGATATACTAACGTAGGAAAATCGACATTGATGAATCTGCTTTCAAAAAGTGAAGTCTTTGCAGAAAACAAGTTGTTTGCTACGTTGGATACGACCGTGCGCAAGGTCATAATTGATAATCTACCTTTTCTTTTGACGGATACGGTAGGGTTTATCCGTAAGTTGCCGACAGATTTGGTCGATTCTTTTAAATCGACATTGGATGAGGTGCGTGAAGCGGATTTGTTGATTCACGTGGTAGATATTTCGCATCCTGATTTTGAAGAACAAATAGCGGTAGTAGACAAAACCATTGCGGATTTAGGTGCCGGTGGTAAACCCACTATGATTGTGTTCAACAAAATAGATGCATACACTTATATCGAGAAACCGGAAGACGATTTGACTCCTAAAACCAAGGAAAACATTACTTTGGATGAGTTGATGAATACGTGGATGGCTAAATTGAATGATAATTGTATTTTCATCTCGGCAAAAGAGAAAACTAATTTGGAAGAACTGAAGGAGGTCATATATAATAAGGTAAGGGAACTCCATGTGCAGAAGTACCCTTATAATGATTTCCTTTATCAGACTTATGACGAAACGGATGTCTCTTTGTAGCCGAAGAGGTGAAAATTTCTGAAAGTGAATGCAGTAGAAGGATAATAGAATGAAAATAAAAGAAATACCTATATTATTGCTGACCGGTTATTTAGGCAGTGGAAAAACTACGCTGGTCAATCATATTCTTTCCAATAAGCGTGGTGTCAAGTTCGCAGTTATTGTCAATGATATTGGTGAAGTGAACATTGATGCCGACTTGATTCAGAAAGGTGGAATTGTAGACAAGAAAGACGATAGTTTGGTGGCACTTCAGAATGGTTGTATCTGTTGTACTCTGAAGATGGATTTGGTGGAGCAGATAGATGATATCATGAAATTGGGGCGTTTTGACTATATTGTTATTGAGGCAAGCGGCGTTTGTGAACCCGCTCCTATTGCACAGACCATTTGTTCTATTTCAGGCATGAATACTGTGTACGGTTCATGCCGGTTAGATTGTATTGTAACTGTAGTAGATGCTTTACGTTTGCAAAGTGAGTTTTCTTGCGGTAATGATTTAACTCGTAAAGGTATTGATGAAGAAGATATTGAAAATCTGATTATCCAACAGATTGAATTCTGTAATATTATCCTGTTGAATAAGGCTTCGGAAGTAAAGCGTGATGAATTGGAGCGTATCAAGCAAATTATCCGTACTTTGCAACCGGCTGCCGAAATCGTAGAATGTGACTATGCCGAGGTGGACCTGAATAAGATTATCAATACGGGGTTGTTTGATTTTGAACGGACTGCCACTTCTGCCGGTTGGATACGTGGTATAGAAGGAGTACTAACAGAAGAGCAGAAACGGGAGGCGGAAGAGCGCGGACATCACCATCACCACAAAGAACATGAAGGGGATACTCATCACGCAGAGCACGATGAGCATTGTCACCATCATCATGAAGGTGGTGAAGTGGAGGAATATGGCATCAGTACTTTTGTTTACTATCGTCGTCCTGCGTTCGATATTCATAAGTTCGACCATTTTGTTGCTACCAAATGGGGCCGTAATATTATCCGTGCTAAGGGGGTATGTTACTTTAGCAATAACCCGGACATGTCTTTCCTTTTTGAACAGGCCGGTGTGCAGAAGAAACTGAAAGAAGCAGGTTTGTGGTATGCCACAGCACCGGAAGAAGAATTGATGGAAGTGATGCGCCGGGAACCGGGCTTGCTGCGTGATTGGGACGATAAATATGGTGACCGTATGCAGAAGATTGTTTTTATCGGTCAGCATTTGGATAAGGAACAGTTGGTACGTGACTTAGATGCGTGTTTGGAATAATATTTCTTTTAGGCACAGAACTCAAGGATAAACACGGATTATTTTTTATTCCGTAAGCTCCATGTTTTCTGTGCCTAAAATACATAGTGTATACTCTATTTCTTCTTCACTATCGGAAGTAGAAGTCTGGTTGCTGCATTTTGTTGATGAAATATCTTAATGTCTTGTTTCATCACAAAATCTTCCACTCCGCAATGATAAGTGTCTATGAACTTCTGTGGGTTGCGGTCAATGATGGGGAACCATGAACTTTGAATTTGTATCATCAGCCTGTGTCCGGGTAAGAAAGAGTGGGCTACATCGTATAAAGTATAGTTGACCGGTGTTATTTCTTCCGGTTTGAAAGGTTTGGGGCTGTCAAACCCTTCCCGAAAACGTCCTCGGAACAATTCGCCGCGAACCATTTGTTGGAATCCACTCATGGGATAATTACTTTTCAGTTGTTTGCGTATTTCTTGTGGATATTCGAATCTTTCGGGATAAACATCAATCACTTTCACCATGAAGTCTGCATCGGTGCTGCTTATGGCTGTCATGAGTTCCACTTCGATTGGACCTGCCAAGGTTAGTGTGTCTTTCAAAGGTTCGGTCATGAAGGTAATGACATCCGGGCGTGAAGTGGCAAAACGTTGGTCATCAATCATGTATTCCAATGTGCGGTAAGTAGTCGGATTGGCTGTATAAGGAACCGGCCGTGACATATCCGATACATATTCTGTATATGATTTCTCTTCTTTCGGTGCCTGAGTGGATACTGAACCGTCGGCATGGATATAATAAGGAGTTGGAACCATTTCTTTTGCAGGCCATTCTTCATAAGTCTTCCATTCATTCTCGCCGGAATAGAATATGTTTACCCGATTTTTGGGCTTTTCTCCTTCTCCTTCCAAAAAATAGCGAAAGAAGGGATACTGAATCTCATCCATATAATAAGCCGAAGTACTTTTGCCAAAATAAACATTTCCGATACTTTGGAAGCTGTGGCGTGTCCAAGCGCCATGCCACCAAGGACCGAAAGTCAGATAAAGGTCGGTTTCGGGAGACTGCTCTTTGATTGCTTTGTATAAGTTCCATGCACCATAGCAATCCTCTGAATCATACAGTCCGCCCACTACCAGTATAGCAGGTTTCAGATTGTAGCAAGATGTACGTGCATCACGCTCTTTCCAGAATTCGTCAAAGTTGGGATGATTCTTGATATTGTTCCACATGGTTTCAGTTGTATCTCTCACCAGATTATCTATGTCTTTAAATGTGCCGATAGACAGGAAGTCGGTATATACATCGTTTTTCACAATCTGATGCATTACGCCTTTTCCCATGTTGCGGCCTTCCAGACGGGGGAGAAAATTGGTGGTTTGCAGGAGGGTAAACGCACCATTGTGATGGCGGTCGTCTCCCCTGAACCAGTCTGTGACCGGAGCTTGCGGTGAAACGGCCTTCAATGCCGGATGATTACATGAGGCGGTCATGGTGGCATAAAAGCCTTCATAGCTGATGCCCCAGGTTCCTACACGTTCATTGCTGTGAGTGTGATGAATCAGCCATTCGATGGTATCATAAGTATCGGTGGCTTCATCTATATTTTTCTTATCTTTTTTCCCTTTTCTGTTTTTGTTTAACGGGCGTAATTGTACAAAGTCTCCTTCACTTTTGTGGCGGCCGCGAACATCTTGAAAAACAATGATATAGTTCTTGTCAACATACTTTTTCAGCGCGGTTTTCAGATAATTATCAAACCTTTCTCCGTAAGGGCTGCACGAATAAGGGGTACGCATCATCAGGGTAGGGTGTTTCCGACTGTTGTCTTTCGGTTCGTAAATAGCAGTGTAGAGTTGCACTCCGTCACGCATCGGAATCATAACCTCCCGCTTGGTATAGATTTCCATGAGTCGGAGCTCCAAACTGTCCGGTTGGTTGGTGGCTCTGTCGCGGGTCCATCCTTTCAGACCGAAAAAGCATAAAAATAGAGAAGTGATAAGAAGTAATTTGCCTGTTCTTTCCATATACAATGTTAGGTGATTAAATAATGAGTCGGCAAAGGTAAGGACATTCTCTGAAAGTTTTTACGCTAATTAAGGAAAAATTTCGATAATAGTTACTACCTTTGTGTCACTAATAACTAATTAACTAAAATAAGTATCATTATGGCAACACCTCCGTTCCACTATCAGCCCATGTTCGATTTGGGACCTGACAAAACTGAGTATTATTTGCTGCTGTCTCTTATACACATCTGACGCTGCCGACGAAGCTAGAAG
>ENA-OXZY01000837-OXZY01000837.1-human-gut-metagenome-genome-assembly--contig:-NODE-837-length-8219-cov-3.407643_pt1 | contig 8219 bp, 7 predicted proteins | sample MGYA00243423_ERZ652810 | MGnify/ENA primary metagenome ERZ652810 (study PRJEB26926, sample SAMN06164588) | human gut metagenome | biome: ENVO:00009003; feature: ENVO:2100002; material: ENVO:00002003... | reverse complement strand
CGTCGTCCGTCAGGCGGCGCAGCCTCACATGCCCCGAATCGTTCAGGATGCGGGCGAACTGTTCCACCGCCTCGATGAACTTCACCGCCGTTTCCCTGTCCTGTATCTCCTTCGGCACGATATGCCCGCGGCACAGCGTGCTCCAGTTGCTCTGTCGCCTCATGCGCTCCTTCGTCGTCTTGGTCAGGAACAGGTAGCATTTGTGGTTCAGATACGGGCGCTCGTTGAAGTGCATCTCGTAGCTGCGTGCAAGGAAGCCCATGCCCTCCTTGCCAAGGTCGGGACGGTATTCCTCCTTCACGTACCAGTCCTGTTTGTGCAGCACCGAGTGGTCGGGCAGCACCTTGATGGCCTTGCACCATGCCGCATGGACGCTTTCATATTCCTCCGCCGTGACGGTATAGACCTCCGGCAGTTCCACCTCGAAGGCGGCGGTGAGGTCCGCGTCCTTGCTGACGATGCAGCCGTGTTCCACCGCCAGCAGGGGGAACTTGCTTTCCAGCGTGGCGGCTTTCATCATGTTTCTCATACGGTTCTTCCTTTCTTCTTTTTGCGTTGTTTGAACATCCGGGCGGTTTTCCGCCGGTGGAGCAGGTATCGGGGGCGCATCCTCGCCGCGCCGAGTTTCATCAGCCCGTGTTCCCCGTAACGGGCGTTCAGGCGGAAGGTAAGCCAGACCAGCACCGAAGCCGCCGCAACGCCGAAAGCGATACATACCCACTGATCGACCCCTGCCATGTAGAGGATGACGAACACCACGAAGACGGCCAGCAGGCCGCCCGCGAAGATGAAGAGGTACTGCGCCTTCAGGCCCCGGAACTCCACGCTCTTGCCGATTCCCTTGTTGATTCCATATTCCATAATTATTTGCATGACAGGTTGGACTACAAGAAGAAAGAGCGTAGGATCGTCGCGGCGACAATCAGGAAAATACACGCGCCGAACCAGCTCGCGGCGGTCTTCGACGTGTCGGGGTCGCCGCTCGAAAACTTGTTATAGACCTTGATCCCCCCGATAAGGCCGACCACAGCCCCAATCGCGTAGATGAGCTTCGTTCCGGGATCGAAGTAGCTGGTTACCATGTTGGTAGCCTCCGTAATGCCGGCGATGCCGTTGCCCTGCGCGAAGGCGGAGGAGATGGCGGCAAAGAGAAATGCCGCCGGAAGAAGAATCTTGTTCTTTCTCATAACTCGATAATGTTTGAATTGTGGCGCGGGGATGGATAGGCCCCGCACCGGGTTAAACTTCTTGATTCGGATTTTTTCAGTGGTTCGAGGATAGCCTCACGCGCTACCCGTAGTCTTTTTCTTTCATCGTGATGTCATTATGGGGTTAAACAAACTCACGGACGTCGAAACCCGTGGGAACCGAACCCTGCGGAGATGGGCTTTCCGCAGACCTCTCGGACATACGCCGGTGAAAGGCCGAGAGGTAGGTGTCGATCAGGGATTTTACCCTGTCGTTCCCGTCGGGGCGGCCCGAAACGATGACCTCGAACATGTCGGTCTGTTTCAGGCCCAGGAGGACACGTCCCGTTTCCTCCCTTTGCTCGTCTGTTGAAGGTGGATCGTGTACCACGTGGCGGTAGGCTTCGCCCATCTGTTCAAAACTAACCCCCTGGGCAAGCGAGCGGCCCAAAAGGGGCAGCTCTTCGGTGTCGTCTTCATCCTCGTCATAATCCGGCTCCTCCGCGTCCGCATCCGGGAAAGATTCATCGTACAGCGGAAAGTCGATTTCCAGAGGTTCGTTAGGCTCCCCCTCGGGAGCGACACCGAACACTTCATCCAGGTCTTCCGGCGGAATCTGCCGGGGGTGTTCGGGTACATTCGTGGGCACAAATATATCGGCTTTTTCCGTAACTTTTTCAGTTTCAGATTCTACGGCAGCTTGTGGCCGGGAGTGGCGCGGGTCGAGGACAAAGCGGCTCCTGCCGATGATCTCCTGCCGGCAGGGCGTGTCTTCGGCAACGATCCCGTCTGCCGGTTCGTTACGTTCCATCCGCCGCAGGCGGAAAAACGCCCACAAGGCATACCCCACGGCAAAGAGGGGCAGCAGCCACAACGCCCCGTTCATCGCTCCTCCGCTTTGGGTTGCAGGGAGGCCACGGCCTCACGCTCCTCGAAAAGCCGCTCGATGGTTTCCCGGTTATCGTCCAGGTGCGCCTTGAGAACCTTGTCCACGTAGGCCGTGATCGTCACGTCGCCACGACCGATGACACGGGTGATCTCGCGGATACGCTCGTGGTACGACGGACGTATCTTCACGTGCTTGTTACCGGCGAAAGGCAGCCGCAGCAGGCAGATGTAACGGGCCAGGTACTCGGCCTCGGGGGTGGGGACAGTCCCCACGGCGACCTCCCCCGAAGGGCCGTCGGGGACGATAAGGGTTTTCATCCTGCGCCGGTAGCGGCACACGCGGAAGATGAAGGGTACGGCGACGCAAAGGACGGCCGCCAGGATAACAGATAAAATAATTGCTTTGTCTGACATGATGGATTGTTTTTAATGGATTGTAAAAATATTGGGTTCATAACTAAAAAATATCGGAGTTCCGTTTCTTGTAGAGTTCCGAAATTTCCTCCTGATAGGTCGCGAAATGCTGCTCCAGCACATTGTCCAGGTAGCTATACAGCGAGAGTTCGTTCTTACCGATAACCTGCACTATCCGGGTTATACGCTCGTGAAACTCCTTGCGGATATACACCGTTTTGCCGCTTCGGGTATTGGAGGGGGCGTTCCGGATAAAAAGACGCTCGTAATCCTGGCCTTTCCCTCTTCGGCGGCGTCCCTCCTCTTTCGTAGCCGACGAGGAGGCGGCCTCGCCGGACGGTTCCGATAGAGCCGATGCCTCCTCCTCTTTTTCCGGCGTGTAAGGATGTAGTGGCCGGTTTCGGCTTTTGGCCTGGCTGATGATGAAGGAAGCGTCCAAACCGTCGTCATGTTCTTTTCCGCTCATAAGATTCTACTTTAACAGTTCGATCAATTCATCCACGAGTTTATCCAGGTTGCTGCCCCGGATCAAAGAACGGTCTGCCGGGAAGAGCGTGGAACGGAAGACAGAGCGACGGCTGGCGTTCTGCTCACGACGAAAACGCTTGGTGTCAGGCAGGAAGGTCTTCAGAACAGGAAGCTCCAACTCTTTCATTACCGCCTCGTAAACCTGATATAATTCTGTCTTTTCACGTCCGTCCACCATGTTCCATAGCATATACAGCCCTTTCATCCGGGACTTCTCGCGGCCCATGATATGCTCCTTTACCACAACCGCGTAATTCAGGGTGCTTTCCATGACAACCCGGTCGGCACTGATCGGGGCGACGAGATAATCCATTCCGGCCAGGGAATGAATCAGATCCTCGTTATTGATCGTACCGGGAAGGTCGAAGAACACATAATCGAAATCACCTTGCGGCAGGAGGTAGTCGGCATCGGCCAACGCCTCTTTCGTGTTGCTTTCCACGACAGGATAGGCTTTCTTTTGAAGCCGGGTGAATTGTTCGTAAGCTAACCTCTTGTAATGTTCGTCTTCGAGGGCAAGCTTCAGGTCACGTTCCCGCATCTCCACGATGGAGTGTTGGGGATAATCGCAGTCGATGACCGCGACATTGAAACCCTTTACATAGTGCAGGTAAGAGGCTGCCAGCACCGTGAGGGTGGTTTTGCCCGCTCCGCCTTTTTGGGTGGAGAAGGCCACGAATTTCGTTTTCTCTTTCATTGTTCCATGCGTTTTTAGTTATACAATCGGGTAATCGTTCATCTCTTCACGTATCCGGGCAAGTGACGGCATGAGATTTTATGCAGGTATGCCGGCACGCATATATGCTGGTGCGCTGGCAGGCTGTTACGCCGGTATGCCGGTGCATGGGCGCGTGTCCGATTTTATACTCATGCGCAACCGCATTTGCTTATCCGGACAAAGACCCGCTTTTTCCTCTGCACACGATGTTTTCTGCATCCGTCCGCACGTGTGCGGACAGGGGGATGTGTCATTGCCCGTATCCGTTCTCACGTGCAAAGTAAACCCTTAAAAACACGGGTTGTATGCTCTTTTTCCGCTATGGCCGCGTGTGGCGTCAAAGTGGACGCAAGTGGCGTAATCGCTTATGGCACAAGTGATTGAATAGGTCGGTATCTTTGCCTCGTGAACGATCCCGACGCTAATGAAGCCGTCCTTGCCCCGTTTTACGGCGGCTCTTTCAATGTTCTGTCCGCGAGCGGGCAGAAGGTATTTGCAAAGGGCAAATAGCAAGCTGTGTTTTCTGCTGCACGATTCTCGTTTTGCAGCAGAAAACAGCTTGCCCGCAAGGGGGAGAAAGCACCTCCGGAGTCGGTGCTTTTCAGAAGGGCGGCAAGCCGCGAAGGGATCGGAATTTTCAGGAACCGGTGGGGCTCTGGCCTCTCCTTAAAATTTCGATGCGATGGAAAAGAACAGAAAGCCCCGAGGGGGCAAAGGGGGACGACCCGCGAAAAACGACCCGGCCGTTTACCGCTTTTCGGTAAACTTTTCAGCCGTGGAACATGCCCGTTTCCTCGACCTTTACGAGCAGTCCGGGCTATTGTCCAAAGCCGCTTTTATCAAAGCGAGAGTGTTCAACGAGGCGTTCCGGGTGGTAAAGACCGACCGGGGAACGCTCGAATACGTGGCGAAGCTGACCGCTTTCCACGCCCAATTCCGTGCCATAGGAACGAATTATAACCAGGTGGTGAAGGAGCTGCACGCGCATTTTTCCGAGAAGAAAACACTCGCGCTGCTCTATAAACTGGAGAGAGCGACACGTGAACTGGCGGCCGTCGGGCAGCAGGTCGTGTCGCTCTCCGAAGAGTTCAAACAGCGATGGTAGCCAATATCACCACCGGAAAAGACGTGTACGGCGCGCTGGCGTACAACCAGGAGAAAGTCGATCGGGGCGACGGGAAGGTGCTGCTGACCCACATCGTGAGGGAGCCGGCGGATGGGCGCTTCAACGTGGCCGCGACGGCAGAAGACCTCCTGCGCTGGATGCCCTCGCACTACCGGACGGAAAAACCCGTCGTGCACGTGTCGCTCAACCCGGCTCCCGAAGACCGCCTCGACGACGGGCAACTCGCGGAGATAGCCGGGGCCTACATGGAGCGCATGGGCTGGGGAGGACAACCTTATATCGTATTCAAGCATACCGACATCGGACGGGAGCATATCCATATCGTGTCGGTGCAGGTGGCCCAGGACGGGCGCAAGATAAACGACAGCAGGCGCAACGAACGCAGCGTGGCCGTTACCGAGGAACTGGAACGGGAGTACGGACTGCATCCCGCCAAAGGGAGAAGGCGGGAGAAAGGGCAAGGGATCGTCCCCGCCGATTACACGCGGGGCGACCTGAAACGCCAGGTGGCAGCGGTAATAAAACCGGCCGTGGCGACATACCGCTTCCAGACCCTCGGCGAGTTCCGGGCATTGCTGTCCCTATATAATATAGGTATAGAGGAAGTCCGGGGAGAGCGGAACGGAACCCCCTACCGGGGATTGCTCTACACGCTGCTGGACGAGAACGGGGACAAGGCAGTGGCCGCGCCGCTCAAATCCTCACTGTTCGGTAAAGAGGTCGGGTATGACGGGCTGGAACGGCACATGGAGCGCAACGCCGAACGGTTCGGGAAGGACGACACGAGGAGGCAAATCCGTGGCCGGGTCGATAAAGCGCTTCGGGGAGAACCCACGGAGGAAGAACTGCGCGAACGCCTGCGGGGAGCCCGGGTGGATCTCTACATACGACGCAACGAAAACGGCCGCATCGTGGGTGTGACGTTCATTGACCACGAAACACGGACGGTCGTGAACGGATCACGGCTGGGAAAGGCATACTCGGCCAACGCCTTCGAGCTGCGCTTCGGCGGAAAACGGAATCCCGGGGAAAACACGAGGGGCTTGTCCCCGAAACAAGCGCCTGCCGGACGGGACGGGCAACGGAAGCGGAATACCTCACGACGGAGGAAAGTATAACATCTCAATTATCATTCATTTATTAAATCTTACGGTTATGCAACAGGAAGACGACCTTCGGGGTCTTGCAAAAACAATGGATTTCATGCGGGCATTGAGTATCTTGTTCGTGGTTATCAACATCTACTGGTTCTGTTACGGGCAGATACGGGAATGGGGAATCAATATCGGCGTGGTCGATAGGATTCTGCTGAACTTCGACCGCACCGCGGGGCTGTTCCGGAATATACTATGGACGAAACTTTTCGCCGTCGTGTTCCTCGCCCTTTCATGCCTCGGGACAAAAGGAGTAAAAGAGGAGAAAATTACCTGGCGGAAAATCACGGCATCGCTGGCCACGGGAGGCGTGCTGTTCTTCTTCAACTGGTGGCTGCTGGACTTGCCGCTGACGGCGATGGCGAACGCGGCTTTCTACATACTGACCCTATCGGCCGGGTATATCTGCCTCTTGATGGGCGGCGTGTGGATGTCCCGCCTGCTGAAGAACAATCTCATGGATGACCCTTTCAACAACGAGAACGAATCATTCCAGCAGGAAACACGCCTGATCGAGAACGAGTACTCCATAAATCTGCCGACGAAATTTTACTATAACAAACAGTGGAACAACGGGTTCGCCAACGTCGTAAACCCGCAAAGGGCTTGCATCTGCATGGGAAGCCCGGGCAGCGGGAAGAGTTATTGTGTTGTAAACCAGTTTATTAAACAGCAAATCGAAAAGGGCTATACCCAATACATCTATGACTACAAGTTTCCCGATCTTTCGGAAATCGCTTACAACCACCTGCTGAATCACCAGAAAGGTTACAAGAAAATCCCGACTTTCTACGTCATAAATTTCGACGACCCGCGCCGCTCGCACCGCTGTAACCCCATTCACCCGGACTTCATGACCGATATTTCGGACGCCTACGAGAGCGCCTATACCATCATGCTCAACCTGAACCGAAGCTGGGTGCAGAAGCAGGGCGATTTTTTTGTGGAAAGCCCCATTATCCTTTTTGCGGCCGTGATCTGGTTCCTGCGCATCTACGACAACGGGCGGTATTGTACCTTCCCGCACGCCATCGAGTTCCTGAACAAGCGGTACGAGGATATTTTCCCGATTCTGACATCCTACCCGGAACTCGAAAACTACCTCAGCCCCTTTATGGATGCCTGGCTCGGAGGCGCTCAAGACCAGCTCCAGGGCCAGATAGCATCGGCCAAAATTCCGCTTTCCCGCATGATTTCGCCCCAGCTATATTGGGTCATGTCGGGCGACGATTTCACGCTCGACATCAACAACCCGGACGATCCCAAGATACTCTGCGTGGGGAACAATCCCGACAGGCAAAACATTTACGGAGCGGCTTTGGGATTGTATAATTCCCGGATTGTCAAGCTCATAAATAAGAAAGGCCAGCTCAAATCGGGCATCATCATCGACGAGTTGCCGACAATCTACTTCAAGGGACTCGACAACCTGATCGCCACGGCCAGAAGCAACAAGGTCGCCGTGCTGCTGTGCTTCCAGGATTTTTCACAGTTGAAGAGGGACTACGGGGACAAGGAGGCCGCCGTCGTGATGAACACGGTGGGCAACATCTTCTCCGGGCAGGTCGTAGGTGAAACGGCCAAGACACTCTCGGAACGGTTCGGTAAGGTATTGCAGAAGCGGCAGAGCATGACGTTGAGCCGCAGCGACAAATCGACATCCATATCCACGCAGCTGGACAGCCTGATCCCGGCCTCGAAGATCTCGACGCTCACGCAGGGAATGTTCGTCGGGGCCGTGGCGGACAATTTCGACGAACGTATCGAGCAGAAGATTTTCCACTGCGAGATTGTCGTGGACAACGAAAAAGTGAAAGCGGAAACGGCCCGGTACAAGAAGATACCACAAATTACCGACTTCACGGATGAGAATGGGACGGATCACATGAAACAGGTCGTGCAGGAAAACTACGAACGTATCAAGGCAGAGGCCGGCCGCATCGTCGCCGAGGAGCTGGAACGTATCAAGAACGACCCGGTGCTTTGCAAGCTCCTGCCGGAACAGAACTAAATGAACACAAACACCCCGCAAACACCCTCCGTTACCTTAACGGGGGCTGTTTCCTGGTTTTATAACCGCACAGCTGGTGTTTTGGAGCATAAAGTAGTGATTATGTGAACGGAAAACATTATTTTTGTGTTCGGAATCCTTTTAATTATAAGTATGACAGTTACCGATATATACGAAGCAATGAACAGCAAGG
>ENA-OXZY01000789-OXZY01000789.1-human-gut-metagenome-genome-assembly--contig:-NODE-789-length-8487-cov-9.562619_pt1 | contig 8487 bp, 8 predicted proteins | sample MGYA00243423_ERZ652810 | MGnify/ENA primary metagenome ERZ652810 (study PRJEB26926, sample SAMN06164588) | human gut metagenome | biome: ENVO:00009003; feature: ENVO:2100002; material: ENVO:00002003... | reverse complement strand
AGTACCTTCTGCTCTTTATAATCTTGGTTTCCGGCTTGGAGGGAAAGGCTCAGGAGGATAGCTTGAAGGCAAATCGTTACGTAATGAGTTCTTTTCTGCTGGGAGCTGGTCATGCCAATGTATTAGATACTTATCTTTCTCCCTTAGAGTATGAGGGACCGGAGGTGCGTTTCCTTTATGAAAGAATGCGGATGACTTGCATGGGGAGGGGAAGGATTTCCGTGCAACATATTTTGCAGGGAAACTTTTATTTGGTAGAAAATCCGGCGAAGACAGCTGATATGTATGGAGGACTGTTGAATTGGAGTTGTGCTTTTCATTATCAGTTTCCGGTGAACGAATCGTTGAAATTATTGGCTGGACCGGTATTTGACTTGAATGCCGGAGGGGTTTATAACACGCGAAATTCAAATAACCCGGCACAGGCAAGGGCTTATGGGGGGATAGCTGCTTCAGGGATGGCTATTTATAAGTTCCGTATAGGAAACTATCCGTTGGTGGCTCGTTATCAAGCTACGCTTCCTCTTGCAGGGGTGATGTTTTCTCCTGAGTTTGGTGAATCTTATTATGAGATTTTTTCATTGGAAAACGGGGGAAGAAATGTATTGTTCACCTCTTTACATAACAATCCTTCCCTGCGTCAGATGTTGACGCTTGATTTTCCGGTTCGTAAAGTGGTAATGCGGGCTGGATATGTTTGCGATATCCAGCAGGCTAAAGTAAACCATCTGAAAAATCATACCTATTCGCATGTCTTTATGATAGGCTTTGTAAAAAACTTCTATCTCTTGAGAGGAAAAAATAAAATTAGTATGCCTCATTCCGTTACTCCTTATTAAATATGAAAAAGTATCTTTATAGTTTTGTTGGTTTCTTTCTGGGAATAACTTTGTTGTCTTGCATTCGAGAGGATGTGTCGGGGAATTCTCCGCAAGCCAATTTTGAATCGCTTTGGAAAATTATTGATGAGCAATATTGTTTTCTGGAATATAAAAAACAGGAATATGGCTTAGATTGGGATGAGGTGCATGAGCGTTATGCTAAACGTATTACTGCATCAATGGGTTCGGAAGCTTTGTTTGAGGTTTTGTCGGAGATGGTTAACGAACTGCGTGACGGGCATGTTAACCTGCATAGCTCAATGGCTTCATCACAATATCGTGAATGGTTTGATGCATATCCGCGTAATTTCAGTGACAGTATTCAAGCTATTTATTTGCGGAAAGACTATATTAATTCGTCTGGTTTGACGTACCAGATATTGGAAAATAATATAGGTTATATTTATTGTGAAAGCTTTTCTGATGGAATCGGAGACGGGAATCTGGATCAGACATTGAATAGATTGGCTATATGTGACGGACTGATTCTGGATGTGCGAAATAATGGGGGAGGAAACTTGACCACTGCTCAAAAACTTGCATCTCGGTTTACTAATGAAAAAGTCTTGGTAGGATATATGTGTCATAAGAAAGGACCGGGACATACTGATTTTTCAGAACCAAAACCTGTATTCCTGGAACCTTCGGATGGAATTCGCTGGCAGAAAAAGGTAGTGGTCTTGACCAACCGACGCTCGTATAGTGCTACGAATGATTTTGTGAATTCAATGAAGCAGCTTCCTCATGTAACGATATTGGGTGATAAAACGGGAGGAGGCTCTGGCTTGCCGTTTAGTTCAGAACTTCCGAATGGTTGGTCTATCCGTTTTTCAGCCAGTCCGATGTTCGATCCGGAGATGAATCAGCTGGAGTTTGGAATTGCTCCTGACCGGAAAGTAGATATGATAAGTGAGGATATGCGTAAAGGAAAAGATACGATGATTGAGCTGGCCTGTGATTTGCTGAAATAAATTTGCTTTAAAATTTTGCAGATAAAAGAAAATAGTCTATCTTTGCACTCGCTAACAAAAAGGAAGTGCGCGCCTGTGGCGTAATTGGTAGCCGCGCCAGACTTAGGATCTGGTGTCGAGAGACGTGTAGGTTCGAGTCCTATCAGGCGCACGGAAAACGAAATTTCATTAAGATGACCTTAATGAAATTTCGTTTTTTTTATGCGTTTATATAAATGAAATCAATGGACTGTCGATTTTTATGAGTGCGATTGTAAGTTTGTACATTATTATTTGCATTTATATGAGGAACTTCGTTTTGATAGTGACTTGCTGAATTCTTGGATTTTTCCGGTTGAAATTGAAGCTGGAGGCTTTGAGTTGAGCTTGTTTAAACGTTTGTGTGAAATGAAGCCTGCTTTGAGTAAAAAAATCAGATCCGGCAACTTATGACAATAAGCCAATGTTGATACAGACTTTACGGAATAATAAGCAGTGGAGTTTTTGCGATAAACTAGAATCAAGAGGAATTGTGCTTCAGTTGTTGTCCTGATTTATCAGAGAGTCTAAGTATAATGGCGTGAGTAGGAAAGACAGCAGAGTGGCCAAGGTGATTCTTTATATTCGTCAGCATGTTCATGAACCAGTTGGACTTGGTGAGTTGGCAGAAAGAGTCTGTTTGTCTAAAGACCATTGGATACGTTTGTTTAAGAAAATGACAGGTTTTACGCCTCTGAGTTATCGGGCTATGTATTAGCTTTTACGCTTTAGCTTCTTTCATCAAGGAAGCCTTCCGGCAGATAACCTTGATGAAAAAGTATATAAGGCGATTGACGGCCTGCAAGGTAAATGATTTACCTTGGTAGGTAGATTAACTTTAATAACCAGAACGATATTTTCCTTCTTCTTTATCTTCCATCATGCTTAAGTAAGAAGTATATCTTGATTCGCTGATGAAATGTTTCTCCACCGCTTCGCGCACGGCACATCCCGGCTCATGCCGATGCGTACAATTGTTATATTTGCAGTTTGCGGAGAATTCAAAGATTTCTTTAAAGTAATGTCCTATTTCCTCTTCCTCCATATCGAATGTACCAAATCCCTTGATTCCCGGAGTGTCAATGAGATATCCTCCCTCTTCAAGGGGGAACATTTCAGAGAAAGTGGTGGTATGCATTCCTGTGTTATGGGCGGTTGATATTTCTCCTGTTTTTAAGCTTTGTTCTGGCAGGATAGCGTTGATGAGTGTAGATTTTCCTACTCCGGAATGACCGGACAATAAAGTAATCTTGCCTTTTAATGCTTGCTTGATTTCATCTAGACCAGTTTCGTTGAGTGCTGAGATTTTCAGGCAGGGATATCCGATGTGTGTATAAAGATGGATTAAAGCATCAAGATAGCTTGATTCTTCTTCAGAATAACGGTCGGTTTTATTGAATACCAGGCATACCGGTACGCGGTAAGCTTCGGCAGAAGCCAAGAACCGGTCGATAAAGGTAGTTGAAGTTTCCGGATAATTCACCGTAACGATAAGCATACACTGATCCAGATTGGCAGCAATGATATGCGACTGCTTGGATAAGTTTGACGCGCGACGGATGATATAGTTCTTCCGGTCTTCTATTTCGGTGATAAAGGCGGTTCCTTCAGCGTTGAGTGTAATCTTCACTCTGTCGCCCACAGCGATAGGATTTGTGCTGCGTATGCCTTTCAGGCGGAAATTTCCTTTGATTTTACATTCCACCAGCCGGTTGCTCTCTGTTTTGACTAAATACCAACTACCTGTGTTTTTTATGACTAAGCCTTTCTCCATGCTTTATAAAAAATGGGAGGTGAGAAAATAATGACACAAACCTCACATGGAGTGAGGCTTGTGTCTTTGTAATATCGTTTTATACAGTCATGATTTCTTTATCTTTAGCAATCAGCATATCTTCGATTTGCTTGATAAATTTATCGTGAACTTTCTGCAGTTTAGCTTCTGAATTTTTCTGTTCGTCTTCGGGCATACCTTCTTTTACAGCCTTCTTTAAAGCATCGATAGCGTCACGGCGTGCATTTCGGATGCTGACTTTTGCCGTTTCTCCTTCGCCTTTACATTGTTTGGCAAGTTGTTTACGACGTTCTTCGGTCAAAGGAGGGATTCCCAGGCGGATAATCTCGCCGTTGTTTTCGGGCATGATACCCAGTTCAGAGTCAATGATTGCTTTTTCAATCACGCGGAACATGCTTTTATCCCAAGGCTTGATGGCGATGCTGCGTGCGTCGGGGGTAGTGACTGCAGCAACGTTGTTAATGGGAACCATACTTCCGTATGAGTCTACACGGATACCGTCTAACAAACGTACGTCGGCTTTTCCGGCGCGGATGTGAGCCAATGAATCATCCAGGTACATGACTGCCATATCCATTTTTTCTTCAGCTTCGCTGATAATCGTTTTTGAGTCTGCCATATTATTTTAGTTTTTAGTTCTTTATTATTTTCAGTTTTATGTTTCTTGGTTTTATCCTTTTTTAAGTGTTTTCGCTTTCCGCTTTTAGTTTGCTGACTTAGCTACTAGGGCATGAAGGATTGATGAATAGACCTTTGCGCTAAGTTGAACAAAAATAAGTCATTTTTTGCTCTCTTGCAAATAATATTTGAACACTGCCGGTAAATATTTATCTTTGTGGCTAAAATATGAATTCATGCTTACTGTTTATTTAGTTCGACACGGGCAGACACAGGAAAATTTAGCTCGTATATTTCAGGGACATTTACCGGGTACGCTTACAGAAAAGGGAAAATTGCAGGCTGTTGAGTTAGGGGAAAAATTGAGAAATATTCCTTTGGACGCAGTGGTGAGTAGTGACTTGAAGCGTGTAACCGATACGGTGGAGCTGGCGGTAGGAGAGCGGAGATTGCCGTGGGAAAGGTCAAGTTTGTTCCGGGAGGTTGACTGGGGCGGTTGGACCGGACGGTTTTTGAATTCGGTAGATTTGAATCATCCTCCTGCTGATGTGGAAACGCGTGAGATGTTATATGAGCGTGCCCGAAACTGCATTGATTATCTATGCCGGAATTATGACGGGAAGCGGGTGTTGGTTGTTGCTCACGGACAGATAAACCGTTGTATACAAGCAAGGATGCAGGATATTCCTTTCGAAAATTTGAAATCTATTCAGCCTATGTTGAATGCGGAAGTCCGCGAATTTTTCTTATCAGTTGAGGCGGTTTGAAAACAGGCTGTATGTCTTATAGAAAAATGTTTATTCATTTGTCAAAAAACGCCTAAGCATTTCAAGTGAAATGCTTAGGCGTTTTTTTGCTGTTTTGTAAGAGAGAATCAGAATGCTTGTTTTATTTCTTGCCTCCTGATAAAGAGCTGATTATGATTTCGGCTGCACGTTGAGAGGCTCCGGCTGTTCCTAAGGTTTGGATTAGCTGCTCATAGTCGGAGAGCATTTTAGAACGCTTGTTTCCATCAGGAAGAATCTGCTTGAGTTCAGCCTTCAGGTTTGTCACAGTCATTCCGTCGGCTACCAGTTCTGTTACGGCTTCGTTTCCGGAAATCAGATTGACTAGAGAGATATATTGAACCTTTAAAATATGGCGGCGGAGGAAAGAAACCAGTTTCCCGGCAGTTGTATAATAGCAAACCACTTGAGGTACCTTAAAGAGTGCCGTTTCAAGTGTGGCAGTTCCGCTTGTAACCAGTGCGGCAGTGGCATGCGTCAGTAAAGGATACGTCTGTCCGAATAAAATTTTCGTATCCTTGCCGATGAATTGCTGATAAAACTCCGGGTCGATTCCGGGAGCTCCTGCTACCACAAACTGATATTGTGGAAAATCTTTTGAGGCTTCTGTCATCCGCGACAGATTGTCTTTGATTTCTTGCTTTCTGCTGCCGGCTAGTAAAGCAATAATCGGTCTGTTGTCTAACTTATTGCGCAGCTGAAACTCATCCAGGCTCTCCTGATAGTTTTCACGGAAGGTCTGCACTGCATCCACACACGGGTTTCCTACATAATTGACAGGATAGTGATGTTTCTTGAAGAAATCCACCTCAAATGGAAGAATGGACAATAATTTGTCAATATCTCGTCTGATGTTTTTGATGCGGTATTCTTTCCAAGCCCATATTTTGGGAGAGATGTAATAATAAACAGGAATACTGCTGTGTTGTTTAATGAATTTGGCAACTTTTAGGTTGAATCCCGGATAGTCAATCAGTATCAGAACGTCTGGTTTCCAAGTTAAGATGTCCTGCTTGCAACAGCTGAGATTCCGGAAGATGGTGCGCAAGTGAAGCAATACAGGGATAAATCCCATATATGCCATATCTCGGTAATGTTTTACACAGGTACCTCCTGCTTTAGCCATCAGATCGCCTCCGAAGAAGCGAAATTCTGCTTTCGGGTCTTCTTGTAGAATCGCTTTCATCAAGTTAGAGGCATGTAAGTCTCCGGATGCCTCGCCGGCAATCAGATAATATTTCATACTTCCCAGTTCCAGTGATTAAGTTTGTCGAGTAAAGTATAAGCTGTCACGTCAATTTGAGTAGGAGTAATAGCAGCGTAACCATGGTCAAGCGCCCAGTGGTCTGTGTCTTCTGCTTCCGGCTCGTTATTTTGGTAGCTTCCGGTAAGCCAGTAATAATTACCTCCCCGTGGGTGTTCAGCTTTTTCAAACTCATGTATCCATACCCCGTCGGTCTGACGGCAGATGCGGACACCTTTTAATTCTTTCGTATCGGGAAAGTTGACATTCAGGCAAATTCCCTTCGGAAGCCGGTTGTTTAAAACCTCTTCAGTGATGCGGCGCACATAAGGCAGGCAGGGCGTAAAGTCGGCATCTGGCGCATGGTTGCACAGTGAAAATCCGATAGAAGGGATTCCTTTTAGACACCCTTCAATGACTACTCCCATGGTTCCGGAATAATGTACATTTACCGAAGAGTTATCTCCGTGGTTAATACCTCCGATGACCAAGTGGGGGGTGCGGGGCATAAGCGTATGCAGTGCTAACTTTACGCAGTCAACAGGCGTTCCGGTACATTTATATATAATAAGGCCTGGTTCTTGCTTAATCAGCGTGTGGCGCAAAGGGGTTTCGGAAGTGATTGATCCGGAAGCTCCCGAACGGGGACCGTCAGGAGCCACAACGATGAGGTCGGCTACGGGGCGCAGAGCCTTGATCAGTTCTTGGATGCCTTTGGCATTTACGCCGTCATCGTTTGACAGCAACAGGAGTGGTCTTTCTTTCATGTTGTTTTCAATTTAATCGGTGGTAAAGTTACAACAAATCTTAATCTTCCCCAACCGGTTATTACATTTAAATAGAAATGCCTATCTTTGCGCTCGTTGAAGTTATTAACAAAAGCAGTGAGTTATCAACACTTTTATAAAAGTAGCTCTTTTTTGTAGGTACTATCGCTAATTATTGCGTAACTTCGCAATCAGAATAAACTGATTAATATGGGAAAAATTATTGCTTTAGCCAATCAGAAAGGTGGCGTCGGCAAAACGACAACTACTATAAACTTGGCTGCATCTTTAGCCACTTTGGAAAAAAAAGTGCTTGTTATAGATGCTGATCCTCAGGCAAATGCTTCGTCAGGATTAGGTGTGGATTTGAAAGATATTGATTGTTCTATTTATGAATGTCTTATAAATCAGGCCGATGTTCGGGAGGCCATTTATACGACTGATATTGACGGATTAGACATTATACCCTCTCACATTGACTTGGTGGGGGCGGAAATAGAAATGCTGAACCTTGAGAATAGAGAGAAAATTATGCGCCATGCTCTGGACCCGATGAAGGCAGAGTATGACTATATATTGATAGACTGTTCACCTTCTTTGGGATTAATAACCATAAATGCGCTGACTGCAGCCGATTCGGTGATTATCCCCGTACAGTGTGAGTATTTTGCATTGGAAGGTATCAGTAAATTGCTGAATACAATTAAGATTATCAAGACGAAGCTGAATCCTTCTTTGGAAATAGAAGGCTTTCTGTTGACCATGTTTGACTCGCGCCTTCGTCTGGCTAATCAGATTTATGATGAGGTGAAACGCCACTTTCAGGAGCTGGTGTTTAAAACCATCATCCAGCGTAACGTTAAATTGAGTGAAGCTCCCAGTCACGGAATTCCTGCCATATTATATGATGCGGAATCAACCGGAGCTAAAAACCATCTCTCTTTGGCTAATGAAATTATAAATCGAAACAGTAAGTAAGCATATGGCAGTACAAAAGAAATTTGCATTGGGAAGAGGACTTGACGCGTTAATATCTAACGAAGAGGTAAAAACCTCAGGCTCTTCTTCTATTAATGAAATTGAACTGAGCAAGATTTCGGCGAATCCGAATCAGCCTCGTCGTGAATTCGACCCGATAGCCTTGCAGGAACTTGCTGACTCTATAGCTGAAATAGGTATTATCCAGCCTATCACGTTACGTAAGCTGAGTGATGATTCTTATCAAATTATTGCAGGCGAACGGCGTTACCGGGCGTCTGTAATGGCGGGGATGAAGGCTATACCGGCTTATATCCGTACGGCTGATGATGAGAATGTAATGGAAATGGCGCTGATTGAAAACATTCAGCGTGAAGACTTGAACTCTCTGGAAATTGCGCTTGCTTACCAGCATCTTATCGAACAGTATG
>ENA-OXZY01000763-OXZY01000763.1-human-gut-metagenome-genome-assembly--contig:-NODE-763-length-8717-cov-6.995844_pt1 | contig 8717 bp, 6 predicted proteins | sample MGYA00243423_ERZ652810 | MGnify/ENA primary metagenome ERZ652810 (study PRJEB26926, sample SAMN06164588) | human gut metagenome | biome: ENVO:00009003; feature: ENVO:2100002; material: ENVO:00002003... | reverse complement strand
TGGGCTCGGAGATGTGTATAAGAGACAGTACCATTACACCTAAAGAAACAAGTGTACAAAAAAGCATTTCTCCGAGATGAAAAGAGAAATACTTTTTGTATATCGAAAAAGAAAAACTTATCACTGCATAACCTTATTGAGCAGCTCCTGATAACTGTCCACATGGTCATAGGTCACAAGACCGTCTGACAGTTTTGCAAATAGCTTTCTGGCACAGTCAATCTTTGCTTTCTCAATCGGGCGAAGCTCCAGACTCTTCATTGTACCCTTGGTCTCAGCCACAAAGTAGATATGCCTGACCTTGCCCTCATGGAACACGATGGCCCAGTCCGGAGAATAATGCCCGACCGGAGTAGGAATGTAGAACCCCTTCGGCAGCTTGGCATAGATGAATACCTCGTCCGCACTGTCAAGGCTTTCCGCAAACTGACGCTCTACACTTTTTTCAGCTATGCCATCCGTGAATACATACTCCTGAATGGCTTTCTTTGCGGGATACGCCTTATTCATCGTGAGATTGTGCTTTTCAGCGGTAAAGATACTGCTGTCATAGCCTCCCCCAATAGTATCATAAGTAATATGTTCCACGATCATGGCAGCCTTTTGCTCTTTGATAAGCCGTACTGCCTTCATCATGAACTCTTCCGGATTGCTCTGATACATGGCAAAAATATCCGGACGGATCCCCTGCAGGATAGCCGCAACCGTTCGCCGTGTCAGCACCGTCCCCTCCGCAATTTTGCCGAGCAAATCATACGGCACCTGACCGGTATGTGTGTTATTCATCGTCATGGTTTTGCTCTTCGCATCATAAAAGCTGGCGCCTTCCCGTACCATGCCGGCATTCAGCTTGTCCTTCTGCCCCGCATAGGTGACTGTGTATTGCAGCCGGCTGACATACAGCTCGCTGTCTATATGGGAAATAGCCTTTTGAATCAGCTCTGTCGAGTCAAAATCTACCGTATAGGCGTATTTGTGGTTGATGGTTTTCCACAGCTTTTGGAACTCTTCTCTTTGGAAACGGTCATTCAGCGGGTTTTCCAGTACTTTCGGCTTATTGCCGTCCTCAAACATGGCTTTCAGCAGACTGTCATCATAAATCGCCTGTACCAGCGCATGAACTCCTTCTCCGATAGGCTTCAATGTTTCAGGCAGGGATGCTAAATGCCCGGCCTTCGCGTCTTCTCGGTATTTCCGTGTGACATGGTCATCCTCGTCCACATAGTTGTTGCGAACAAGATACTGATAAATGGCCCGTGCCTGGCGTTCGTCCACCTTGAAAGACCGACCGTCCAGCTTGAAGCTCCTTCCTGAAAAGTATTCGATGTCCGCTTTGCGGGGACGGTCATACAGTACGGCTTCCGTCTGCTTCTGAAGGCTGTCTACAAATCCGGCATAACTCTCGCTGGCAATGACGGTCAGCACATTGATGTCCTGCACCCTGCTTCCCAAGGCCTCCCCATCCATGCGGTTTCCGCTTTGGTTGACACACAAACGCAGTCCGCGTCCGACTTCCTGACGCTTTTGGGTCGTGCTGTCGCTATGCTTCAAAGTGCAGATTTGAAACACATTCGGGTTGTCCCAGCCTTCGCGCAGCGCCGAATGGGAGAAAATAAAGCGTGTCGGTTCCTCAAAAGAGAGCAGACGTTCCTTGTTTTTCAAAATCAGATCATAGGCGGAAATATCATCTGACAGATCCGTGCCACGCTTGACGGAGCTGTTTGCCATATGTCCCTTTTTATCAATGCTGAAATAGCCCTTATGAACATCATGGATATCAACGGCATCCATGTAAGCCATATAGGCCGGGTCAAACAGCGTCCTGTGCTCATTCATCACGGAAATGTACTCCTGCTCGAAAATCCTGCCGTACTCTCCCAAAAGCTCCTTTCCATCCTCATCATACTGACGGTATTTGGCAACCTCGTCGATAAAAAACAGGGACAGCGTTTTGATACCCATATGGAACAATTCCTGTTCTTTCTCAAAGTGGGAAATGATCGTTTCACGGATCTGCACCCGGCGCATATCGCTCTCCGATACATCGCCGGCCACATCGCCTTTGCGCAGCTCATCACCGTTTGTAAAAGTCAAAACGCCGGTAAACGGATCAATTTCCGAAACGACAAAGCCCTTATACTGCTCCATTTCCCCGGACAGATAGTAGAGATTATCTCCTACATTTAGCTTTTTGAATTCCCGTTTGGTGCCGTTTTTACGCGCTACCTCCAGCTCCAGCCGTGCCTGCGGCGGTCGTTTCGGCGATACAAGTATGTTTTCCAGATACAGATACTTGTCCGTACCGCGCAGATTCTTGACTTCGAAACCCTTGACTTCGATCCTTTTGACCAGCCTCTTATTGTATGCGTCCAGCGCATCCAGCACATAAATCAAATTGTGCTGCTTGGCGTGGGTCGCAGAATAGTTCAGCGTAAAGAGCGGATTGAACCGCTTGAGCGCCTTCTGTGTGACTGAATCTTCTTTGCCCATCTTCTGCGGTTCGTCCAGGATCAGGATCGGCCGGTTGGCTGCGATTACGTCGATGGGGCGGCGGGAACCGAACTCGTCCCGCTTGGTATAGATAATGCGCGCGGCGGCATTGCCCCTGCGTCCTTCCACATTCTTATCCTCATTCATGGACGCAGCAAAGGCCTGCGTATTGATAATCATCACATTGATGCCGGCATTACCGGAGAAAGAATCCAGCTGATCCAAGTTGCTGCTGTTGTAAATAAAGAAGCGCGCCTTCTTTCCGTAACACTCCATGAAATGATCCGCCGTGATTTCAAAGGACTTTTTCACACCCTCACGGATAGCGATACTTGGCACAACGACAATGAATTTGCTCCAGCCATACCGCTTATTCATCTCGAACATCGTTTTGATGTAAACATAAGTTTTACCTGTGCCGGTTTCCATCTCGATATCCAGCGAGCACCGCCCCATCGGAGCGACAAGCCCGGCTGATTGATGAATGCCGCTCTCATCCTGAAGTGTCCGGACATTATCCAGGATCTGCTCATCCGTCAGCCGGATCGCCTCGTTCTTAAAACCGGAATCATTCATCAAGTCCTGTAATTCCGTCTGACCTTCATTTTCTTCCGGCGCAAGCAGGCTCAACTGTCCGCTCATCCCCTGCGAAGTTCCTATATCACGCAAATAAGACACACCCGCATGGTAAGGCTGTCCTTGAAAAACGCGCACGACAGCATCCACGGCATCAGTCTGATACTGCTGGATTTTGAAACTAAACTTCATCTTTGCGGTTCACCTCCTGCTCCAGCATGAGGAAACGGTCAAAGTCACTCTCATACAGGCGATCTTGAATCATCCGATATTTTTCATACTCCGTCTCCGCATGAAGCTTGGCCTGCTCCGCGCTGATTTTGCCCGGCCCGGTCAGCAGCTCACTTCCGTTAAACTCCAGAAATCCGTCAAGCCGCCTGGCCCAGTCCTCCATGCTCATGGGGATTCTGCGCTCCGCCTGCAATTCCGCATAGTCCAGATAGAGAGATACGATCCGCTCCAGATAATTCATTTCTTCCTTGCTCAGGTAATTTTTTGCAATGATTACATCGGTCTTCAAGATTTTTCCGTCCGGGGCGTTCTCCCATGTGGTCAGCCCCATATGTTCCTTGTTGGCATCCGCCCGCTCTACAATCAGCTCCGACGCCGTATGCCGATGGATAGCAAAGTGTAATTTATTCTGCACCGTCTGAAAAAACAACCGGGTCGTTTTAGCGCTTTTATCATAATCGAAAGCCGTTGCGTACAAGTCCGTGACCTTCTGATAGAACTTCCGCTCGGACAGCCGTATCTCCCGAATCTGCTGCAGCTGCCGCTCAAAATACTCATCCGTGAACATATGTCCCTTTTTCAGGCGTTCCACATCCATTGTCCAGCCCTGGATGGTGTGGTCTTTTACAATTTGACCCGCCCATTTGCGGAACTGTACGGCCCGCTGATTATTCACCTTGAAACCTACGGCGATAATCAACTGTAAATTATAATGTGTGACCTCACGGTTGACCTTACGTGAACCCTCATCTTGAACTATTCGGAATTTCCGAATAGTTGCCCCCTCGGTCAATTCTCCGTCCACATAGATTTTTTTGATGTGCTCATTGATTGTAGGCAGAGCAACATTATACAGCGCCGCCATCATTTTCTGCGTCAGCCAGATGTTTTCATCTTCATAACGCATCTCAAAGCTGGTGTCACTCCCGCCGGCGGATGCCACAAAGGTCAGATATTCCGCTGCGGAGCTGCGAATGGTGAGTTCTTTTTTCTTGTTCTCTGCCATATCACAGCACCTTCCTTACTGTCTCCGGGCTGTAGGTCTCGAAAATCTGGTCGAAGTTCGCGGCTACGCTGTCATTTGCCATGCTGCTGTCACGGAATACCGCATAACAGGGCTTCCTCTGCGCAATGGCCTTGACGGTTTCCTCCGTCACATCATGGTCAAAGCAGGCCAGCAGGAACCCTTCCGCCACGTTAAACACCTTTTTCCCCGCCATTTCTTTCACTTCGATGGAGCTGGAAAGGAGTACGCCCAAGTCCAGCATGACTTGGAACAGCAAGTCCTCCGGCGTGCGGTCGGGCTTGACGTTATCGACAAGGTGGAACAGATCTTCCTGCTTTGTATCTTCCGGCGCATAGTACACATTTTCCATATTGCTCTCACTCAGGCGCAAGCAGCGGAAACCGATATCCAAATCCGCCGGCACGGCCAGCCCGGCTTCCTCCTTGATCTTGCGTCCGGCACGGCGGATACGTTCCTTGCCGATTTCGCAGATATTTTCATAACCCGCCTTGTATGCTGTTCCGTTTTCATCTGTGCTTTCAGGAACCTGAGCAAGAATAAACTTGCAATGCTTGCTTTTTTCAGTATTAAACTGCATAAGTGCATGAGCCGTTGTCGCCGATCCCGAAAAGAAATCTAAAATAATAGAATCATCTTCTAAATTTGCCAGAGTAAGCAATCGAATCAGCAATCTTACCGGCTTAGGCCCATCAAATACGCCTGCTTCCATCAAAGCAGTAACCTCTTTTGCACCTTCCTGACTATGCCCGACATCTTTGTAAAACATAATAGAGGTGGGAGCCATCCCGTCATATTTCAACTCATTCATAAACCTTTTCAATGCTGGTATATTATTTCCATCTTTTCCAAACCATATCCTATTGTCTTGAAGTCTCTCCAAAAAAGCCTTTTTGGAGAGCCTCCAGCAGCGCCCTGCTGGAGGCTCTACCACACGCCCAGAAGGCGTCGTAATTGGGTAGTCACAAGCTGCTGTATAACTTTTTACACTCAGATTATCCGGTCTCCATAAGCCTCGCGGATCATTGTCCGGGTTTCCATATTTAGAATTTGCTTCTTTAGTTCGGGGTAATCTTCCAATCACAAAATTATTGACATTTTTGGCAAACATGAGTACATAATCATGGCTATTCGATATAAATCTCGCGTCATTTTTCGGTGCATAAGCTCTTTCCCATACAAGCTGCGCCACAAAATTTTGCGCGCCAAATATTTCATCACATATTTTTCTCAGATTTTCCTGCTCATTGTCATCAATACTGATAAAAATAATGCCGTCTTCCGCCAACAAATCTTTTGCCAGCTTTAACCGCGGATACATCATATTCAGCCAATCCGTATGGAAACGTCCATTGCTCTCGGTGTTCGACACCATGCGGTTGCCTTCTTCGTCATACTGGCCGCTGTTTTCCATGTACTCGCCCGTACTCTGGGCAAAATCATCCTCATAGACAAAATCATTGCCCGTATTGTAAGGCGGGTCGATATAGATCATCTTCACCTTGCTGAGGTACGTCTCCTGCAGGAGCTTCAGCACTTCCAGATTGTCGCCCTCGATATACAAGTTCTCGCTATCGAATCCGCCGTGTGTGCCGTCCCTGCCCACGCTGTCCGCTTGAATGGGGCGCAAGGTAGCCGTGATGGGTGCATTGGCCGCCAGCATAGCCTTTTTCTTATCCGGCCAGGTAAACTGATAGCGTTCCTCCCGACCTTCCACAATTTCATCGGACAGCTCCTGCCGCAGCACATTAAAATCAATGGCACGTTCCACCCTGCCGCCCCGCATCACCTCCGTAATGGCATTGGGGAACAGCTTTCCGATCCTCTCTATATTTCGCTTCACGCCGTCAAGACTGTGCATTTTCAGTTTGTCCATTTTCGGTTTCCTCCCATTTGTCATGATCATATGTTTTAAATTCTCTCCTGATATATTCTTACGATTTCATCAATCGCATTAGTCGCATATAATGTCACCTTAGGTGATTTTTCATTGTTCGGATACAATCTCCGTACGAAAGCATATCGGGAATTACATTTGATTCTTTTTATTATGTCATTAAATTTTCCATTTCGTTTAAATCCCTGTATCTTTTTTCCGCACATTTCGCATATGTCTCCATACCGAAGTGGGTATTGTTTGATAATCTCCTCATCGGATATGGATACCTTCTGCGCATTAGGTGCATCTGTTATTTGGACTTTGTTTACCTTTGCAAATTTAGCATCCGCATCTTCCGCAGAGGTAATTGCAACCAGCAAATCACTATTTTTCAAGCGTTTCACATTTTCAAGATAAACATCAAATCCTACGACAATCGTATCTTCAACACCTTGTGTATTAAGATCTTTAATTACATGAACCATAGATTTAATAAATTCACAAGATTCTGGCGAAGATACATATTGCGCAGCTTTTTTGGTTAAAAAAACCTCCGGTCTGAATGGAAGTTTGAAACCCAATGGCAGGATAAACAAGCCATCTTTCGCCAAAATATCCTTTGAAAAGTACTTCTTTAGGAAATCTACGTAATTCAAAGCAGCCTTGGCTGTCAGCATGAAAATATATGGTTCAAGTTGCTCATTGTAATAATGCACGATGTTATTTCTGTATTTTTCTAGGAGCAAAAGATTCTGCTTCACAGCACTAAACGCGTTAGATTCACTGGCATTTATGTGTTCTTCAACATAATCCATTGCCTTATCAATCGAGATTGTACGCCGATCCCTTGTATATATGGATTTCTTTTTAATATGTTTTCTGACATACGCTTTAAGGATCAATTCCCATGCGTTTATCAATAACAAAGTTGTTGTTTCATATCGATACGAAATATTGGGTTTGTTATGAATCTCAACTGCTCCAAAATAGGCCGCTGTCGAATTCTTTATGAGATTAACCTGCACCATTTTTCTTTTTTTCATGAAACCTCCTATCAGTATCCGTTAATAGGCCCTTCATGTATCTCATCACATCTCATTCTGCAATCTTTTCAATTCACTTACCAGTTCAAACTTTTTCTTGGGCTGTTTTTCCTTCCTGATTCTGGCCTCCAGCGTGGCAACCTGTTTCTCCAGCTGTTCGCGCTTTTTCTGCTGCCCGACACTCTCTTTCAGCGCCATATTTTCTGTGCTGCCAAGGCTGTTTCCTGCCATCTGGCGGATGAAATTCTCATACACCGCATCCAGTGTCAGTCCTTCCAGATGCAGCGGCAATTCTTTTTCGCCCATCCAGTCCGTGCGGTAGTAGCGTTCAACCTTGAACGCCGCCTTACCGGAAACTGCGGCTTCTTTATATCCCATGACAGCCTGATATTTTCCTTCATGTTCCAGCAGGAACAGGATATGATAGGGAATCTCTCTGTCAATCAGGCGCAGGACATTCTCATCAAGACCGGGTACGTTAAGCCTCACCTCAAATACTTCAATCTCCGTGACCTGCTCTCCGGCGGCAATGTTTAGCGTAGACGCAGCCAGCTTATTGCGCCAGTAAATCATCTTGATCTGTTCAGTAAATATCTTCTTCATAGCGGGCGTGACCGTCAGATTTTCATAAAATTTCTGTTTCGGGATCCGTCTGTTAAACTCTGTTGATTTCGGCAAATCCAGCACAGTATCACTCCCCTCGGAAACCCTATTTGACCACTAAGAAACAAATCAATTCAAAATCATCCAGCCCGGAGACTCTGCTCATCAGCGCCGATGTACCGCCGGCGGAGAATAAACTGTCGATATCACTTTCTTCTTTGACGTCAATAATGGAATTGATGGCTTTGCTCAGCAGTGCCGATAGGTTTGCCATATCGCGTCCGTCATCCGTTTCCCGATTGAACGGCCCATATACTTCCGGCATCGGCTGTGATTTCCCCCGGCACAACAGACGTACGGTATCCAACAGCTTCTTCGGATTCAGGTAGTCGCAGATGATCTCTCCGTCCATGCTGATATAAACCATGTAAAACGGATGGATCCGGTTGCGGTTATCCGTGTTGACACTGTTATTGACATTCCTAAGGACGAAAATTACGCCTTGCGGCAGGTCGTCCATGGCAGGCACAACGGCATGAAGTCCGCGGGGTTTCTTATCCATATCGCCATTACGCTTCATATAGTCCAGCAGGTCAAGGCGGAACTCGTTAAGTCCCAAATCCATGATGGAAATGCCGTCGGACATATCCTCGATATCCACGACTTCCTCCTGCAAACGTTTCAATTGCGCCTTGCGGTATTCGAGATCGCCCTGTTCTTCCGCATTGATCAGATCATCATCACCGGTGGATGTCATGACGGTAATCTTCATGCGGGTCTCCACACGGGACTTGAGATTGATATAATCATCCAGTGTCAGGTCTGTCTCTTATACACATCTCCGAGCCCACGAGACGCGTAGTAATCTCGT
>ENA-OXZY01000760-OXZY01000760.1-human-gut-metagenome-genome-assembly--contig:-NODE-760-length-8722-cov-5.032537_pt1 | contig 8722 bp, 10 predicted proteins | sample MGYA00243423_ERZ652810 | MGnify/ENA primary metagenome ERZ652810 (study PRJEB26926, sample SAMN06164588) | human gut metagenome | biome: ENVO:00009003; feature: ENVO:2100002; material: ENVO:00002003... | reverse complement strand
CTTCGTCGGCAGCGTCAGATGTGTATAAGAGACAGGCGGCAGCTTTGTGCTGGACGAGAACCGCCGCGTCCTGCTCAAGGCGGGCAAACCCATCGAGCTGACGCAGGTGGAGTTCCAGATCATGGAGCTGTTCTTCCGCAACCCCGGCGTTGCGCTGGTGCGGGAGCGCATCCTGAAAGGGGTCTGGGGCGAGAACTACTTCGGTGACGTCAAGATCGTGGACGTGAACATCCGCCGTCTGCGGATGAAGGTGGAGGATGAACCCAGCCACCCGGCCCATATCCTCACGGTGTGGGGATATGGGTATCGGTGGGAGGAGTAAGGACGGAAAGGGAGAAAACGCCATGCGAAGCGGCATTACCCGGAGATGGCTGCAGGGCAGTCTGCTCATTACGGTGCTGCTGGTGCTGCTGGTGGAGGTCATGTTCCTCTACAGCACCACCCGCAGCTACTACAACGGCGTCCAGCAGACCATGTACCGCCGCTTTTCGTCCATCACCGGCCAGCTCAAGATGTACACCGGCGAGACGAGCCAGAAGACCGCCGCCAGCCGCAGCGTAGCGCTGCGCCGGATGGTGGAGCAGTTCTCCGACAAGGACAAATACGAGTTCATGCTGCTGGACAGCTACGGCGGCGTGATCGCCTCGTCCAGCGGCACCGACGCGGAGGGCATCGTGACCAGCACCGACTTTGAACAGGCGCAGGAGGCTATGGACGGGCAGGGCGTCGCCATCTACCGCACCCAGAGCGGCGAGATGGTCATGGCGGCCTGCTGCCTCGTGCCCTATGCCGCCGAGGATGTGGCCGCGATGCGCCTCGTCACCAGCCTGACGCTGGTGGGGCAGCAGCTCAAGCGGACGGTGGTGGTGGCCCTCATCATGGGCACGGCGGTGCTGGCCTTTACCATCATGTCGGGCCTCTATTTTGTGCGGAGCATCGTGGTGCCGCTGGGGCAGGTGGAGCGCACTGCCGCCAGCATCGCCCGGGGCGAGCTGGACGTTCGTCTGCCCGTCACCGGCGACGAGCGGGACGAGGTGGACCGTCTGCGGGGCACCATCAACCGGATGGCTGAGGGTCTCGAGGAGACAGAAAAGATGAAGAACGAGTTCATCAGCTCAGTCTCCCACGAGCTGCGCACCCCGCTCACCTCCATCCGAGGCTGGGTGGAGACCCTGCGCACGCTGGACGACCCCTCGGACGAGAACTACCGCAAGGGCCTCGAGATCATCAACAACGAGACGGCCCGCCTCTACAACATGGTGGAAGAGCTGCTGGATTTCAGCCGCTTGCAGAACGGACGCCTCAAGATGACCTGCTGCCCCCTCGACCTCGTGGCGGAGCTGACCGACGCAGTGCTCTTCTGCGAGGCCCGCATCCAGCGGGAGGGGCTTGTGCTGGTGTACAATGAGCCGGAGGAGATGATCCCGGTCTACGCCGACCCCGACCGACTGCGGCAGGTGTTCATCAACATCATGGACAATGCCATCAAATATTCTGCCCCCGGCGGACGGATCACCGTCAAGCTCTGGGCCGGGGAGTACAAGGCCTTCGTGGAGATCCTCGATCAGGGCCGGGGCATCCCGCCGGAAGATCTGGAAAACGTCAAGACCAAGTTCTACAAGGGCAGCAACTCGGTGCGGGGCAGCGGCATCGGTCTGGCACTGGTGGACTCCATCATGACCGCCCTTGACGGCACGATGGACATCAAGAGCACGCTGGGCCGGGGCACTGTGGTGACGCTGGGCCTGCCGCTCTACAAAAAGTAAGATTTTGTCACATTTATGTGGTAAGATAGAGGCTAAAAAACGGACAGGAGAAATCCATTTTATGAATCACGAACCCAAGAAGGAATGCTTCAAGACCAGCGTAGGCGGTCAGGCCCTGATGGAGGGCATCATGATGCGCGGCCCGAAGCAGATCTGCTGCGCCGTGCGCAAGCCGGACGGCACCATTGAGACCAAGATCGAGGATACCCCCAAACACGGCATCTGGGCAAAGATCCCCATCGTGCGGGGGGCTATCTCGATGATCGAGAGCCTCATTACCGGCTACCGATACATGATGTACTCCGCACAGGTGAGCATGGGCGACGAGTACGACGCCGAAGAGGAAGAGTCCGCCTTCGAAAAATGGGTGGGCGAGCATCTGGGCAAGAAGGCCGAAGACATCCTGATGGCCGGTGCGGCCCTTGTGGGCGGCCTGTTCGCCATCCTGCTCTTCACCGTTCTGCCCACGGTGCTGGTGGGCGGTCTCGGCAAGGTGGTCGTCCTGACCCGCTGGCCGAAGGTCATCCTCGAAGCGTTGCTCAAGGTCGCCATCTTTCTGACCTACATGGTGGCCATCTCCAAGATGAAGGAGATCCACCGTGTCTTCGAATACCACGGTGCCGAGCACAAGACCATCGCCTGCTACGAGGCCGGCGACGAGCTGACCGTGGAGAATGTCCGCAAGTATACCCGCTTCCACCCCCGCTGCGGAACCAGCTTCCTCATTCTGGTGGTCATCGTCAGCGTCTTTCTCTACAGTGTCCTGCCGTGGAGCAGCACCAGCCTCCGTGTGGTCTTCAAGCTGCTGCTTCTGCCTGTGGTCATGGGTATCAGCTACGAGCTGCTGAAATGGTGCGGCCGCTCGGATAACCTCGCAACCCGCATCATCCGCCAGCCCGGTCTCTGGGTGCAGCGGCTGACCGTCTTTGAACCCGACGACAGCATGATCGAGGTGGCCATTGCAGCCGTGACGCCCGTTTTGCCCGAAAAGCCGGAGGACGGAACATGGTGAGCGAAGGGATGCTGCCCCGGGCCGCCGTCCGGGAAGTGGAAGAGCGTCTGACGGCGGCAGGCTGTCCCGATGCGGACTTCGACGCCCGGGAGCTGTTCCGGCTGGCCACAGGTCGGGATGCCCGGCTCACAGACCGCCCGCTGGACGCCGACGAAGCGGCCAGACTGGAGGCGCTGACCCTCCGCCGCGCAGCCCGGGAGCCTTTGCAGTACCTCTGCGGCAGCTGGCCCTTCCTCGACTTTGAGCTGGCCGTGGGGCCGGGGGTGCTCTGCCCCCGCGCCGACACCGAGGTGGTGGCCGAAGCTGCTGCCGGGATGCTGGCAGGCGTGGAAACGCCGCGTGTGCTGGATCTTTGCGCCGGAACAGGCTGTCTCGGCCTCGGCGTCAAGCGGCTCTGCCCGGCGGCAGTCGTTACCTGCGTGGAAAAAAGCCCGGAGGCCTATGCCTACCTCGAAAAGAACACCCGTCTGGCCCTGAAGGGGCGGGGCGGCAGCACCGAAAATGTGCTGGATGCTTCGCCCTTTGAGGCACCGGCCTTCGACTGGGGCTTCCGGACTGCCCGCGCTGCGGAGCCGGTGGAAGGCGACCTCTTTACCTACTGGCAGACCCTGCCCGACGGGCAGCTGGACCTCATCGTCTCCAATCCGCCCTACCTGACGGCGCAGGAGATGCGGGAGCTGCAGCCCGAGGTGGCGAAAGAGCCGGCCATGGCGCTGGAGGCCGGGGAGGACGGACTCGTATTTTACAGGGCCATCGCGGAACACTACCAGAAGGCCCTCCGCCCCGGCGGTGCGCTGGCGCTGGAGATCGGCTGGCAGCAGCGGGAGGCTGTGGAGGCCCTGCTGGAAGCAAACGGCTGGGTGGACATCACCTGCCGGAAGGATTTTGGCGGCAACGACCGCTGCGTAATGGCCCGCAGCGCAGAATAAGCGTGAGAAAATAAAAAATATCTACAACTATCTGTTGTCATATCTGAAATCTGTGATATACTATAGAGGAAAGAATCGGTACAGCACAGCCTGCACCCTGCAGGTAAAGCGATAAAGGAGCAGCACGCTATGGCAAAAAATCAGAACAACAATGTCGCCCCCGCCACCCAGAAGACGGAGCCGGGCGCAAAGAAGGATGCGCTGGCAACGGCGCTGGCCCAGATCGAAAAGCAGTTTGGTAAGGGCGCGATCATGAAGCTGGGCGACAACACCGCCATGCAGGTGGACGCCATCTCTACCGGCAGCCTTGGCCTCGACCTCGCGCTGGGCGTGGGCGGTGTGCCCCGCGGACGTATCATCGAGGTGTTCGGACCGGAATCCAGCGGTAAGACCACACTGGCCCTCCACATCCTCGCCGAGGCCCAGAAGAAGGGCGGCGAGGTGGCCTTCATCGACGTCGAGCACGCCCTTGACCCGGCCTATGCCTCGGCGCTGGGCGTCAACATCGACGAGCTGCTGGTCAGCCAGCCCGACACCGGCGAGCAGGCGATGGAGATCTGCGAGGCGCTGGTGCGTTCCGGTGCCATCGACGCCATCGTTGTGGACTCTGTGGCCGCTATGGTGCCCCGCGCCGAGATCGAGGGCGAGATGGGCGACAGCCATGTCGGCCTGCAGGCACGTCTGATGAGTCAGGCCATGCGCAAGCTCACCAGCGTCATCGGCAAGACCAACACCGTCTGCGTCTTCATCAACCAGCTGCGTGAGAAGGTGGGCATCGTCTACGGCAATCCCGAAGTCACTACCGGCGGCCGCGCACTGAAGTATTATTCCTCTGTCCGCATCGACATCCGCCGCGTCGAGGGCCTGAAGGATTCTTCCGGCCAGTTTATCGGCAACCATACCCGCGCCAAGATCGTCAAGAACAAGGTGGCGCCTCCGTTCCGTGAGGCCGAGTTCGACATCATGTTCGGCGAGGGCATCTCCAAAATGAGCGAGCTGCTGGATGTGGGCGTCAAGCTGGGCATCGTCCAGAAGAGCGGCGCGTGGTTCAACTACGGCGACATCCGTCTGGGTCAGGGCCGCGACAACGCCAAGCAGTTCCTCAAGGACAACCCCGAGATCGCCAACGACATCGAGGGCCAGATCCGCGCCAACGCGGATAAGCTCTACGCCACCCGCCGCCCGGTGGGCAAGGCTGCCGCTGCGGCGGACAAGGAGGAGGGCGGCGAGACCGCTTCCGCCTCCAAGGAGCCGGTCGTCAAGGCACCGGCCCGCAGCAGCGAGAGCGAGCTGGACATCATGGTGGAAGACTAAATGGCTTTTTCGAGAAGGGGCCGTCCGCTGGCCGAGGAGGAAAAATCCACCGACGCCGCCAAGGCCCGCGCCCGTGCGATGGAGCTTCTGGCCGGGCAGGAGCTTTCGTCCGGCCAGCTCTATGAACGGCTGGGGCGGCGCTTCACCCAGCCCACCGCCGCCGCTGTGGTGGCCGAGATGGTGGAGCGGCAGTATGTGGACGACGAGCGCTATGCCCTGACCCGTGCCCACGGCCTGCTGGCTGCCCGCAAGAGCCGCCGCGCCGCTGCGCAGAACCTGCGGCAGAAGGGGCTGGACGCGCAGCAGATCTCTGCTGCGCTGGAAGAGGTCTATGCCCCGGATGAAGCGGGCGAAGACCCGGAGCTGGAAGCTGCCGCCGCCCTCGTGGAGGGGCGGTATCGCGGCAAGCTGGCCGCAGGGCGGAAAGACCTTGTTGTGGCTGCGCTGGCCCGGCGGGGGTTTGCGTATCCGGTCATCAAAGAGGCGATAAAGAGAGCAGAGGGGGACGATTAGTTCTCTTTTGTGCGCCAAAGAGAATCTGCTTAAAGAAAAAATCAACCCTACCGCAGCCCCACATCAAGTCGTTATAACAGACCCTCAAGAGAGAAAGAGAGTATTATCCGAATGAAAATTGCGTGTATTTCCCTTGGATGCCCGAAAAATCAGGTCGATCTGGACGTCATGGTCCACATCCTGCTGTCTGCGGGCCACGAGACGGTGGCCGACCTCGGCGAGGCGGACGTCATCCTCGTCAACACCTGCGGATTCATCGAGAGCGCCAAGACTGAGGCCATTGAAAACATCCTCGAGGCCTGCTCCTACAAGCAGGTAAACCCGAACCTGAAGGTGGTCGTCACCGGCTGTCTGGCCGAGCGCTACCGGAGCCAGATCGAGGAGAAGATCCCCGAGGTGGACGCCGTGGTCGGCTGCGCCTCCAATAAGGCCATCGACTCCATCGTGGCCCGCCTGTTCAGCGGCGAAGAGCATCTGGAGAGCTACGGCCTCAAAAAGGACTTCCCGCTGGGCGGCAAGCGCGTCATCGGCACGCCCGCCCACTATGCGTACTTAAAGATCGCCGAGGGCTGCAACAACCGCTGCCACTACTGCGCTATCCCCGGCATCCGCGGCCCGCTGCGCAGCCGCGAGATGGCCGACTGTGTGGCAGAGGCCCGCTGGCTGGCCGGTGAGGGCGTCAAAGAGCTTATCATCGTGGCACAGGACCCCACCGCCTACGGCGAGGACTGGGGCAAGCCGGGCAGCATCTGTGAGCTGCTGGACAAGCTGAACCGGATCGACGGCATCCAGTGGATCCGCATTATGTACGCCTACCCTGAGCGCATCACCGACGAGTTTATCGCTGCCATGAAGCGGAACGAGAAGGTCCTGCCCTACCTCGACCTGCCCATCCAGCACTGCAACGACACCATCCTCAAGAACATGAACCGCCGCTCTACCCGCGCCGAGCTGCTGGAGGTCATCGGCAAGCTGCGCCGTGAGATCCCGGACATCACCCTCCGCACGACCCTCATCGCGGGCTTCCCCGGCGAGACAGAGGAGCAGTTCGAGGACTTATGCAGCTTTGTGAAAGAGGTGCAGTTCGACCGTCTGGGCTGCTTTGCCTACTCCGCCGAGGAGAACACCGTCGCCGCCAAGATGGACGGTCAGATCGAGCAGGAGGTCAAGGACAAACGCGCCGAGCTGGTGATGCAGATCCAGACCGGCATCATGGCCCAGAAGCAGGCCGCAAAGGTGGGCCAGACCGTCCGCGTCCTCTGCGACGGCGTGGATGACGAGAGCGGCCTCTACCTCTGCCGCACCGCCGCCGACGCCCCCGAAGTGGACGGCAATGTCTGCGTGTCCAGCGAAGAGCCGCTCTACCCCGGCGAGTTCTATGACGTGCTGGTGGAGGACAGCGACCTTTACGATTTGTATGGTACTGTCGTAAAATAACAGATTGGAGGATAATTCTGTATGAATCTGCCCAATAAGCTCACCCTGACCCGTATCCTGCTGGTGCCGGTGTTCATGATCTTCGTCTCTCTCGGCCAGTATATCACGCCGAGCTACAACCCCCGCTACTACCTCATCGCCGGTGTGGTCTTTGCCGTGGCCAGCTTCACCGATTTCCTCGACGGCCATCTGGCCCGCAAGTGGAACATGGTCACGGATTTCGGCAAGTTTGCCGACCCGCTGGCCGACAAGCTGCTGACCACAGTGGCCTTCATCTACATGATGCGGGACGGCGTGTGCAGCCCCGTGGTGCTCTGCATCATTCTGGCCCGCGAGTTTGCTGTCTCCGGACTTCGCATGGTGGCCGCCGGTGCCAAGGATGGCCGGGTCATCGCCGCCAATATGTGGGGCAAGGTGAAGACCGTGCTGCAGATGCTGACCATCCTCTTCTACTACTTCACGGTCTCCCTGACCGGAAACGTGCTGGGCCAGCAGTGCGCAGATGTGGCTTCTGTGCTGTGCTGGGGCGTGGCCGCTGTGACCGCGATCTCCGGCATCAAGTATCTGTGGGACAACCGCAGCTTCATCAATACGGCAAAATAAGCGCCTCACCGGGTGTAAAAAAGAAACGAGCGGAAAAACCGCTCGTTTCTTTGATATTGCAGCAAATAATTACAGGTAGGAGAGCGAAAGATGCTGAAAAACATCCTCATCGTCGGGCGGAAGCTGGCTTCGGCAGCGCTGAATTTCCTCATCGTGTACTTCGAGACCATTGCCCTCCCCATGAGCTGGGCGCTGGGCGGCACCATCATGTTCACCATGTACACCGAGCTGTCCAACATCTTCAACGGTGCGGTCTGCCTGCTGGTGGGGCTGTGGCAGCTGGGCTGCGTCTTCACCGGGCGGGAACTGCCCCTCTGGATTAAGCGGCTCAAATTCATCTCCACCAGCTGCCTTGCCATGACCTTCCTGACGGTGGTCATCATTCTGGCCCCCATGTATGAGGACGGCAACGGCTGGTACATCATGCTCTTCACCGACTCGATGCTCTACCATCACTTCCTCAACCCGGTGCTGGCTATCCTGTCGCTGATGCTCTTCGAGCGTCTGCCCCGCCTGTCGCTGGGACAGGTCTGGTGGGCGCTGGTCCCGACCGTCCTATACGGCTTGTATGATCTGCATGGGAATATTACAGGGACCATTGACGGCCCCTATCCCTTTATGCGGGTGTATGACCAGACCATCCCGGAGACGCTGACATGGTTCGCCATCATCCTTGGGACAGATCTTCTGTATGCCTTCCTGCTCTGGTGGCTGGGCGGCAACGGAAAGAAGAGCAAAGTGGGCTTGAAGTTCCGGACATAAGAAAAGGCCGCTGTACCTTGTTTGCGGGTACAGCGGCCTTTTTGGCCTCTCCCTTTGGGAGAGGTGGCATCGCTTGCGATGACGGAGAGGGCAAGGCTGGTAGAGAGAATGCAAAAACACGGCGATAACAGCACTTCCATAAAAACAGCTGCTTATCGCTGCGCTTACGGCTCTTTGACCGCGGGCTTGCCCTCTCAGGCGCTGACGCGCCAGCTCTCCCAAAGGGAGAGCCATAATTACAGCAGCGGGATCCCTGCCTTTTCGCAGGCCTCGCGGGTGGCGGCGTCCCAGACGCTGGCCTGGACTTCACCGATGTGGGCGCTGCCCAGCAGCAGCATACACAGACCTGTCTCTTATACACATCTCCGAGCCCACGAGACGCGTAG
>ENA-OXZY01000742-OXZY01000742.1-human-gut-metagenome-genome-assembly--contig:-NODE-742-length-8888-cov-5.164610_pt1 | contig 8888 bp, 7 predicted proteins | sample MGYA00243423_ERZ652810 | MGnify/ENA primary metagenome ERZ652810 (study PRJEB26926, sample SAMN06164588) | human gut metagenome | biome: ENVO:00009003; feature: ENVO:2100002; material: ENVO:00002003... | reverse complement strand
CCATCGTACAGATTGCGGCTAAAGCTGCCGCCGCAAGATTAATAGGCAATATTTTTGGAATCGGCGGTGGAGGCGGCGGTTCCACCGCTAATATGTCTTTTGATTGGACACCTGCTATTAGGTCTGTCCTTCCTAAGTTTGCGGATGGCGGGCTTGTTACTGCTCCAACACTTGGACTGATTGGTGAAGGTAAATCCAGAGAAGCTATACTCCCACTCAATGGTTCTACATTTGGGGAACTGGCAAATGGCATTGCAAATAAGATGGGGAGAACTGGCGGTGCCCCTATTATCAATATCAATAATTACAGTTCGGAAGAAGTACGAGCAGAAAGCGGTGGCATTGGAGATATTGAAGGGCAAATGGTGAACATTACAATAGGGGCATTATCAAAGAACAAAGACGGATCTCTTGATACGTTAAAAGAAATGTTGAGGTGATTACATGGCATATAGATTTCCTGATATTGGAGTTCCTGTATATCCGTTTGCAACAAATAGCGGAAATACATATACAAAAGTGATTTCCGATTCAACGATTAAATCAGAAACGGACGGGGGATATAAAATTACCCGTCCGCGGAATAGCAGAACAATTTCTTCATGGACATTTGTATGGACGCATCTGACAGAAGAGGAGTATACAAGGCTGGAAGAGTTTTACAAACAAGTAACCACAGCCATGCAGTTTCAATGGAATAATCCATTAGATGAGAAAGAATATACTGTCCGTTTTTCCGGGCAGTTTTCTTTTGTCTATGATTTTCCGTATGGATATAGAGGGTCACTTACATTTGAGGAGGTATAAATAGATGCTTATATGGCCATTAGCTGCCATTCTTGAAAAAAATAAACTGGCAAATGATAAGCCGTTTATTATTCTATTCAAGATGATTATAGAAGGTGTTGCAGAACCAATATACCTTGCTCGAAATAATGAAGATATAATGTGGGATGGCAAAACGTGGATTGCCTATCCGATGACTATTGGAGATATCCACACTGATGGTAAAACACTTCCTACTGTGAACTGGGGGGTTTCTAACCTTGGTGGTATACTTCAGCAATATGTACATAAATTTAAAGGATTTACGGACGCAAAAGTCACTATCTATGCAATCCACTATTCTATGCTTCATATTAACAAGCCACTTATTAAATTGGATTTTGAAATAAACAAAACATCTTACGGCGAAGAATGGATACAATTTACTCTTGGAGCATCTCCTGAAGCTGCGTCTAAATTCCCTGCATGTACTTATATGGCTCACTATTGTCCATACCGTTTTAAATCATGCCGCTGTGGCTATACCGGAGACGAAGCTCCTTGTAATAACACACTTGAAACTTGCCGCATACCGACAAGATTTGGCGGAGAAGAAGGGATGAATTCCAATGGAATATAAGGATTTAGTTGGGAAAGCATATAAAAATGGTGGACGCGGCAACGATGCATATGACTGTTGGGGACTTGTCATGGAAATATATCGGCGGCAGGGTATTACATTAAATGACTATCCTATCTCATTTGATAATTCTACAGAAGAAAACATAAGTGGAATTGTTAATACAGAGAAAAAAGAGTGGAAAGAAATCAAAGAGCCTATTGCCGGATGCGTTATTGTTATTTCTTCGTTTGATGGATGGGCATCGCATGTGGGAGTATGTATCAATGAATATGAGTTTATCCATTCAGCAGTAGGTAAAGGAGTGACAATTGATCGGATAAAAAGATGGGATCCGTTTATTGTTGGATATTATGTGCCGGGAGAAACTTATGATAAGAATAATTGAGGTTAAAAACCCTTTTGATTTACGTACTAAAACTATGCGAGAAGTCGCATGTACAGGTGAAACATTATATAAATACATTGAGAATCTTGAACAAAAACAAGCGTTTTTAAATGGTGTGCGAATCGAACGCCCTGAACATTGTTTCCCGCAGGATGGGAATGAAATTATTATTATGCCTCTTATAGAGCATGGCTTTAAAAAATGGTTTGGTGTCATTGCAACTATTGGTCTTGCATTTGCCGGTGCATCTGCTGCTGGATGGGTAATGAAAGCCGCATGGGGGTCAAGGTTTCTTGCTGGATTAGCATCTGGCCTTGTTATGACAGTTGGTGGGAAGATTATTAATTCTGTTTTCCATCTCAACTCTGTCAACAACGTAAATGAGCGCGAAACATCACAAACATATAGTTGGAATTTACCGACAATACAGACAAATGAGGGTGGTGTTATAGGGGAGACATATGGTGAATGTATTCCGGCTCCTCAATTGTTAATGGAACATGTTGAAACGGTAGGGAATGACCAATATTTGAATCTATTATTATGTGGCGGGTACGGACCTGTTGATGCCATCTATGATTTGCGAATCGGCAATACAGCAATTGGAAACTTTCAAGATGTTATGATAGAAACACGTCTTGGAACAAATGATCAGTCTCCAATTAGCTTCTTACAGCAAACAGTTTCAGATGAATCAATCGGTGTTGAAGTCAAAGCTAATAGCCCTATCAATAGAACTACATCTACAAAAAAAGCTAATCGACTTGATTTTACATTTGAGTTTCCATCGGGACTATACAGTATAGATGATAACGGAAACACAAAAGAAAACACAGTTAAATTCCTTATTGAGTATCGGAAACATGGAGAAATCGAATGGAAAGGATCAGGATATAACTTTTGGAGTAATGCCAGTGGTATTACTAACATCACAATAAAGGAAGGAGCCGTATCGGAAGTATGGACATTTACGCCTGTTACGGAAGAAGTAAGAGAGCCTTATCGAAGAAGAAAAGGGAAAGTTTATTATAAGGTAACAACACAATTTGGAGGATGGGATGTTATAGGATCTGTTCACGGTAAATGTGGAAGAGCAAAACCGGATCAGGATTATTCTAATGATTATATTTCTTTTCACGTTGGGAATAATTTGGTATCAGTGCATGGCAGCCTTTTTAGGGCAAAGCATAAAGAAGCAATCACTGTAACAGTAGTTAAAGGTGAACATGTTATTACGGCTTCCTCTACATCAACAGTAAGAAAAACCATTTCAATTCCTAACCTTGAACCTGCCCAATATGATGTAAGAATAACCGGTATTGATTTACCTTCATCTACTCGTAAAGTCAGCTATATGCAGTGGAGCTTACTTTCTACATATATAAATGACAGTGCTTACAGCCGTCCCGGGAAAGTCCTTGTTGGATTGCGAATCAAAGCAACGAACCAGCTTTCAGGCGGACTACCTAATGTAAATTGGAGACAAGCACGAAATACCGTATATGTATGGAATCCAAAGAAAAATATGTATGAGTCAAAATCTGCACGAAACCCAATATGGGCAGCATATGACATTCTTCATAATTGTAAATTGCTTGAAAATATTAATACGGGGAAATCAGAATATGTAGTCGAAGGTTCCAATAAAGAAAATTTCACTGATTATTATGATGAGTGGGTAACCGCTGCCGCCTATGCTGATGAGTTGGTAGAAGATGATAATGGCGGTAAAGAAGCAAGATTTGAGTTTGATGCGTTCTATGACACAACACAGACAAGATTTGAAGCTGCAAATAAAGCTGCTGCTGTTGGTCACGCCTCTATTGTTCGACATGGGACATCTTATGGAATAACAGTTGATAAGCCGGGAGAAATAGTTCAGATTTTCGGAGAAGGACAGGTTATACGTGGTGGTTTTCAAGGTGAATTTCTAAGCCGCTCAGAACGGGCACGTTCCGTTGAATGCACATACAATGATGCAGAAAATGACTTCAAAAACACTTGCTTTCTGCTTAGAAGTCCAACTTACACAAATGATTTAAAGCTTCAGGATAACACGGCAAAATTAGCGTTATTTGGTGTAAAAAGACGATCGCAGGCATACAGAGAAGCCGTATACACTATGGCATGTAATGAAAGGCAGATTGAATTAATAACATTTCCTGTAGATGTAAATGCTATTGTTTGTGAATACGGCAACATTATAGGTGTAAATCATTCTGTACCACAGTTGGGGGAAGCAAGCGGGCGTATTGTTTCAGTTGATGGTAATGTTATAAAACTCGACAAGAAAGTCCATATGATTGCGGGGGATTCATATAGCATTATGATCTCTCTTTCCAAATCCGATAAGATTATTAAAAAAGATATTGTAAATACGACATCAGAGACGGATACGCTTATAGCAACAACTGAATTTGTTACTGGTGAAATTCCTGAAAAATTTGACCCTTATGCTTTTGGTAGAACTTCCGCCGTTATCAAACCTTACCGGATTACTAAAATCACGCAGGATGGAGATTTAAAGGTCAAAATTACTGGTATTGAATATGACGAGTCTATCTATCGTGTTAATTATGATAATTTCCCCATCTTAGACTATTCACCAGTTGAACGTGATGGTAAACCAACTGACATAAACCTCTGGGAAGAAAACTACATTACAAATGATGGTGTCTATATCCATCATCTGTATGTTTCATGGAAAGCGCCTGTAAATGAAAGTCCAAGTAAATATAGAATATATATCTCAAAGAATGGACACGATTGGCAATATATCGGGGATACCCGTGATACTGAATATGACATTACAAAAGTAGCACCACCACAGCGATACTATGTAAAGGTTACTTCTGTTGTTGATATTATTGAAACAGATGGGCTTATCGGCATACTTAATATGAATGGCAAGGATGAACCGCCAGATATCCCAACTGGATTAAAAGCTGAAATCGTAACAGATAATGCTTCACAAGTACGATTATCATGGAATGAGAACACAGATCCTGACATTCGAGGATATAACATTTATGTGAATGGTGTGCTAAAAGAAAAATGTGTAAAAGATACATTTTATACTTTTATTGCGAAAAGCACCCGTTCATATACATTTGAAATTTCCGCCGTTGATAATGCCGGGAATGAGTCTACTGGAAGAGATAAGGTAACACAAAATGTGAAACTGGAGCCGGGTGATGTTACTGGTTTCAAAGCAATACAAAGCATGATAGATCGAGTGCGGTTACAATTACGATGGAATGCCCCAAATGAAAAAGGAATTGCTTATTATGTTATAAAAATGGGGCAATCGTGGGATACAGGAACAGTAGTAGCGCCATATGTAACTGGCGTTTTTTATGATATGGAATTGACTGATGAAAATTGGCATACATTCATGATTAAAGCAGTTGGTGGTAACGGATATGAAAGTGAAGTAGCTGCAACGGTAGATTTTCAGCATAGCATGTCTCCAACCAAAGTTCCTGATGTACAAGCTTTTCAAGATCCGAACGATAGAAGCATTCTCCGGATACAATGGACGGGCATTGACGATGGTGACCTCGCAGGATATTTGGTTAAGGTTGGTGATAACTGGGACGCAGGAGAACCATTACCATTTACACGTGAACTCTATACGAGCTACAATCTAACTCGTTCCAGCTCATTTAAAATCATGATTAAAGCTAAAAATATGGCAGGGTATTATTCTGAAGAAACATCATGTACAGTTGAACCGATGGTAGAAGCGGCGGATGTTACCGGACTTGTAGCATATAAAAATGGGGATGCTGTAGATCTATATTGGGATCCGTCACCTGATGCTGACGTTGTTGGCTATGAAATCCGTGAAGGATATTCGTGGGATGAATCATCATTAATTACTACAGGAGTTACCGATACGAATTATAGAATAGCAATTACGACAGAACGTGCATATAAGTTCTTTGTTAAAGCTAAAAATTCAAGCGGTTATTACTCACAAAATCCGGCAAGAGTAAGTATTGTTGTTACTGAATTAACGCCGAAAAACGTCATTTTCACGTATGATGAAATCGCACTCGCAAATGGAACGTTTAATAGCACTGAAATAGGGGCTTCGCATTGGACATGGCAAAATTACGGTGGCAAGTTCAGTGATTATCCTGATACTAAATTTTCCGAGATTGGCGGTTCTAATGTACTGAAATTGCTTGTTGGTGCAGATGGGAAATATCCCTTCAAGGGTTGGTATTATCCTAAAAATATTGATATCGGAAGTATCATTACATGTTATGTTTCTTGCCTGTTTACTTCTACCGCTACTAAAAAAGGTGGCAGTGCCACATTATATATCAGAACTTCTCAAGATGGTACAAAGTGGACGGACTGGGAAATATTCAAGCCGATACAACGAACGTTCCGATATGTTGGATTTAGAGTTAATCTTGAAACGAAAGATACTAGCAGATTCCCAGAAGTTAATCAATTTACTGTATCTATTGATGTACCTGATACTGATATAGCAATGGCTGCAACGATAGCTAAGGGCGGCACCACAGTTAATTACGGGCATACATTCTTTCAGGTTCCGGTTGTTGTTCCGGCGGCAGTTGGTGAAAATCTACATGCTGAATTGGTAAACAAGGATAAAACATCATGTATACTGAAAATCAAGGACAGGACAAATGCAGATGTAGGTGGCAAGGCTGACATACGAATCAAGGGGTTTTAAGAGGACTGAAAAAAGTTCTCTTTTTTATTTAGGAGGTATTTTATGGCATACAATGGAAATCTTCCGGCAGATGATGGATATTTATCTGAATTTCCTGCACAGCAAAGAGAGAATCAACGTGCATTAAAAGAAGATAAAATAACAAATGCAGGGAAATTGCAAGGATTAATCCCCGGTAATGAATCTGGGCAAATTCCAACCAACAATGGGGCATTAAATATAAATTTAAATGCTGAAAAGTTAAATGGACATGAGGCAAACTATTTTTCTCATGATGGTCACAAACATGAAAAGGCGTCGCCCTCGGGCGACGGTTTCATGTCAGCAGCAGATAAAAAGAAGTTAGATGGTGTACAAGTTGGGGCAGAGGTTAATCAGAACGCATTTTCTAAGATAAAAATCGGTGACAAAGAACTTGTTGCGGCTGTAAAGCAAGCTGTCCTTGAATTAATCGCCGGGGATAACATTAAAATTACTCCGGATGCAGATGGTTCGAAAATAACGATAGATATAGCAAACAAAAAAGAAATATTTGATCCCGATAATTACTACACTAAGGACAAGGCAGACGAACGTTATTATCATGAAGGTGTACCCCTGCCAGTAACGTATGATAACGAAGTCAATTTTGCGGGAAATGAAGAAACCATACAGTTCGGCTTTCGTGACCACAATATTAACACATATCGTTTTGGCAACGGCACGCAAGGCGGATTAGCTGATATCACCGCAAAGGCATTTAGTGGCAATTTGTGTTCCGGTTCTTTTAATGGTACACAACAAATGAATGACTGGTTGCGTCAACATTATAAAGACAATAAAGTTTATGCTTGTCGTGCATACCGTGCCTATGAAATTGTAATTAACGGCAATAAGCAATGGGGGACTGTTTTAATGAGTGCTTATCCAGTAGATGACGGACGAGCATTAACAATGCAACTGTTTTTTGCTAATTCTAATGGCTTGTTTTATCGCTATCTGAATACACCAGATGAGATAGATAACACAAACAATTGGTATCAGATTGTGGGCACAAACAATGAGAATAAGCTGAAGATTGGCAACAATTACATATGGTTTGCGTGAGGTGGTGTTCATGAGTGTTTTTAAACATTTGTGTTATAAGAAAGAGAACGGGGAAACAGGACAGTGTGATGTATATGATGACCAGAACGAATGTCCAGACCCGCGAACGTATGTCAATGTAGACGGAAGAGATGGCTATGTAAAACTGGGGGAGTTTAATGACCCGCAGGCAAGTCCTTTACGGTGTTATGTAGCCAGTGCAGAACGGGAATTCGCTATTTTAAAGATGGCAATCCCAACTGGCAGTTTTACAGTGCAAAATTACAACGGTGCGTCTTATGACTGGACATGTCCTCGATTGATTACGAAAATAAAATGTACCTCGGCGGGAGAATGGGATAAATATGTAAATGTCACTGCAGGCACAGTTTATACATTCAGAACACATAAAACCTTCGGACGCTATGATTGGAAAGTATATGTTGGGAATGATTTTCTCATTTCTTTATTTGAAGCAAATGACCCGCTTGTCGTTTCATGGTCAGCTGATATCAATAATTCATAAGTAAAGGAGATGTTATTTTGATAATTATAGATCAATCAGTACCTATTATTTCTGCGTACGTTCCACCAGAAGCTGTACAAGATATTATGGGGACAATGTTTTTTACTCTTGCACTGCTATTGACAGATGTCCTTTTACGCATAGCCATTGAATGTGATGGATATATAAAGGCATCTCACAAAAAATATACCGTTTGGAATATCATTACCACATTTTTATGGTATGGATGGGGAGAATTATCCACAAGTAACGGAAAAAAGAAAAGATTTTTAGTAAGTAAAGGATTAAGAAATGCGTTGGTTATGAAAATAACGGTACAATATCCGGCGTTGTTTCTGTTTTCAACTTTGTCATTTCTGCTTCCTGATGTGGTAGTAATGGGGTGGAGATTTGACTTGATGATGTCTTTTGTCTTTGCAATAATACCCGTGATATGTGAATTGACATCAATCATTGAAAAACTAAATCTGTTAGATGCGGATTTAGTAAAAATATATGGGGAGTTTAGCAAGTTTGTTAAATCAATAAGAAAGGAATGACGATGGGAACACTGAAAAAACTATATACTAAGCTCGTCAGTTATTTACCGACGATACAGAGGAAATCCCGCCCGTCAATGTGGATTGTTTACATATATGGGGCGGGACTTATTATTTTATTTATATTCATCATATTTTCTTGGATTTATGAATTCATAAAAACAGGAAATTCGAACATTCAGGTTTTAATTGATTTTTTCACTAACTGTCTCTTATACACATCTCCGAGCCCACGAGACGCGTAGTAATCTCGT
>ENA-OXZY01000686-OXZY01000686.1-human-gut-metagenome-genome-assembly--contig:-NODE-686-length-9190-cov-6.668528_pt1 | contig 9190 bp, 8 predicted proteins | sample MGYA00243423_ERZ652810 | MGnify/ENA primary metagenome ERZ652810 (study PRJEB26926, sample SAMN06164588) | human gut metagenome | biome: ENVO:00009003; feature: ENVO:2100002; material: ENVO:00002003... | reverse complement strand
CTACGCGTCTCGTGGGCTCGGAGATGTGTATAAGAGACAGGCCTGTACCTTATTTTTCACCCCCATAAGGAGCACATCTACTTTTAATTCCTCCGCCCGCACACGGACAATATCCGAAGTACGCCCGGTAATAAAACCGGTAATATATCCCATACGATGTGCCAGCCCCAAGGCCATTCCATCCTGGGCATGGAAGATTTTATAAACTTCGCCTTCCGTCCCTAAAATCAATGTACCGGAAGTCAGGGTTCCATCTACGTCGAAAAAGAATGCCTTTATACTTCGCGAACCTTTCATCAGACCACACCTTGTCTCAACAAATCTGTGACATGCACCATACCTATAGATTTTCCATCCTTATCCACTACAGGAAGCACCGTGATAGGATGAGGCGCATGTTTTTCCATTTTATGGAGTGCTTCTGCCGCCAACTTATCAGCAGTTATTACCAAAGGATTCTGTGTCATCACTTCTTTTATGGTGAGCATCAGAAAATCTTTTTCTTTTTCCAGCCCACGACGGACATCTCCATCTGTCATAAGCCCCTTCAGCTTAAACTTTCCATCCACAACAGATACCGCACCAAGCCCCATTTTTGTCATCACAAAAAGCGCATCCTTAACAGAAGCAGTTTCTTTAATTACGGGATTGTCACTGCCATGGTGCATAATCATTTCAACAGTCATAAGCAGACGTTTTCCTAAAGATCCGCCCGGATGAAATACCGCAAATTTATCGGCAGTAAAATTCTCTTTTTCCATAAGCGCCACTGCCAAAGCATCGCCAAGTGCCAATGCCGCTGTCGTTGAACTGGTTGGAGCCAATCCGAGAGAATCAGCCTCTTGTAAAACACCTGCATCCAATACAACATCTGCATTTTCCGCCAGCGTAGAATGGGTGTTCCCAACAACAGCAATCAATTTCGCACCGATTCTTTTCAGCGAAGGCAGAATGTTTAATATTTCACCGGTTTCACCGCTATTGGAATAAGCTACAACCACATCTTCAGCTGTCACCATTCCCAAATCTCCATGAATACCTTCCGCAGGATGAAGAAAAAATGACGGTGTTCCCGTACTTGCCATAGTTGCAGAAACTTTTTTTGCAATATGCCCGGACTTTCCCATTCCCGTCAGTATGACACGACCATTTGCATGAAGAATCAAATCGACAGCTGACTCAAAATTATTATCCAGTTTATCAATCAGGCTCAAAATGGCATCCGCCTCATCACGAAGCACCCTTATCGCTGTTTCTATCGAAGACATGCTTCCTCCCTTGATAAATCCATGCCGCTGGCAACGGCTCACCATTAGGCAACTATGCCTTATCTTACGCTAAAAAGAAACGGTTTTGTTCTGTATCAATTTATTATACTATATTCTCTTTATTATTAGTTAATGTCTTCTTATTTATCGTGTTTCACAATTTCATTGATCTTAATTAAATCTTTCAGCAGCCCCTCCAAAGATGACAAATAAAGCATATTCGTAGAGTCAGACAGACCTTCCGGCGGATTATCGTGAACTTCCATAAAGAATCCATCCACTCCGCTTGCTGCCGCCGCACGTGCAAGATAAGGGATCATATCCCGCTGCCCGCCGGTTACCGTACCCATAGCTCCCGGCAGCTGCACACTGTGGGTAGCATCATAGATAACCGGATAACCAAACTTCCTCATCATCGGGAAAGAACGCATGTCTACTACAAGATTATGATAACCGAAAGATACACCTCGTTCGGTAACGGCCAAATTGGGATTATGAGCTTCTTCCATTTTATTCAGCACGTTTTTCATATCTTCAGGCGCCATGAATTGTCCTTTTTTTACATTTACCGGTTTTCCTGTCATCGCCGCCCCGTAAACCAAATCGGTCTGGCGGCAGAGAAATGCGGGGATTTGAAGCATATCCAACACTTCCGCGGCCTTTTCCAATTGAGTCACATCATGCACATCGGAAAGCACCGGCACATCCAGTTCCTTTTTTATAGACTTTAGAATTCGAAGACCTTCCTCCAGCCCCGGACCACGAAAAGAATGATAAGAAGAACGATTTGCCTTATCAAAAGATGCTTTAAAAATATATTGTACACCTAATTTTTCACAAATTCTTTTCACTTCACGGCCAATCATCAATGTGCGGTCGTAGCCTTCAATCACACAGGGGCCGGCAATTAAAAATAATCTGCTTCCATCAATAGTAAGATTTCCCACCTGAATTGTTTTCATAATTGGCTCCTTTCGAAATATGCGTTTACTTTCTTTAGATCTTCTTCCGTGTCAATCCCTATATCTTCCGTTTCTACCGTAATTACACCTATTTTATGCCCGCTTTCCAACACCCTCAGTTGTTCCAAAGACTCTGTCATTTCAAGCGGCGTCTGCTTCATGTGGGCATATTCCAGAAGAAAATCTCTCCGATAGGCATAAATTCCTACATGCTTTAATGCGGGAACCACAAAATCATGGCGGGGATAAGGAATCAGTGCTCTTGAAAAATATAATGCATCGCCCTTTTGATTGACAACAACTTTTACCGCCGATGGATCTTCGTAGTCGTCATTTTTTAACGGCGTTGCCACTGTCACCATATCAAGTTCCGCCCGTTCAACAAGTGTCTTCGCAAGAAGATCGATAACATTGGGATCAATCAAAGGCTCATCTCCCTGTACATTGACAATGATATCATAATCCGGCAGACTTTCCGCCACTTCCGCTAAACGGTCAGTCCCGGTCGGATGATTAGCAGAAGTCATCACTACATCTCCACCAAAAGACCGGACTTCTTTTTCAATATCTTTATGATCCGTAGCTACGATGACCACATCAGGCAGTTTCGCCAAAATCGCTCTTTCGTAAACACGTCGCACTAACGTTTTCCCCGCAATCATCCTCAGCGGTTTTCCCGGCAGACGTGTCGATGCATAGCGGGAAGGGATTATACAGGCAATTTTCATAAAAAGACCTCCCATTGTTCCTGAAGCTGTGCTTCTCCATTTTCAGCAAATTTCATTTCTATCTCCAAAACATAAAGAGGAATTTTACTGTCTTCCGCTTTACTTAAATTCAGCATCTTTACCGCATCTTTTTCTGTCACTGTGATCAGATCAGCACCACTATATGCAGCTGCCATTTCAGCAGATTCCATATCTGCTGATGTATATACATGGTGATCCGGAAAAAACATATTTCCCACAGAGTTCAGCCCCGCCTCTAATGTTGTTTCTTTAAACGCTTCAGGATTTCCTATTCCTGAAAGAATAAATGCTTTTTTCCCCTGCTGATGGGATAAACAGTTTTCTTTTATCCCTTCTTTCCACCTTTTAAAAGGAACAAGCAATGACGGCGAATGGAAAGATTCAAGGATAAGCGCCTGCGGTGCCAATCGAAAAAGGTTCTTTTTTATATCCGCTTTTACAGACACATCTGCCTGCTCACTTTTAGTCAAGATAAATATATGGGCACGGCGTAACGCTTTCATAGGCTCACGAAGAAGTCCGCGGGGCAGGGAGTATCCGTAACCGAAAGGATTCGTGCAGTCTATGAGAACGATGTCTAAATCCCGCTTCATATCCCAGTACTGGAAACCGTCATCTAAAAGTAATATATCCGCCCCTAATTTAATCGCTTTTTCCGCAGAAATGATCCTGTTACGTCCCACAAGAACAGGGACATTAGGAATTTTTAACGCCATCATATAAGGCTCATCTCCTGCCAATTTCTGGGAAACCCGCAAAGATCGTCCGTCAGATACAACTCCTCCGACTTTTTCCAATCCGCTTTTATAACCGCGGGAGAGAATGGCCGGATGATGCCCCTTTTTGTGAAGCATTTCAGCCAGCTTTAAAATGCACGGTGTTTTCCCCGTTCCACCGGCCGTAATATTTCCAACGCTGATAACAGGTATCGGCATACGGCTGGCATTTCGCCCAGCCTTCTCATATTTTTTCACGACACCTTTTTCATAAATCCCTGCAAGAAGCTCCAACCCGCCAAGAACAATCTTTCCTATCTTTCCCGGCGATGGATTTTTTTGGAGTCCAAGTATGTAAGACTCAATACTCATCAGTATTCTCCATCAAATCAATCTTATACTTTTCAGCAAGTTTTGCAAAAGTATTTACATTCCTTTTCGTCGCCCCCTGATTCTCCGCCACCACGGACAACGCCGCTTCCCCCATAGCCTTCATTTTTTCGGGATGAGCCAATAAATCCCGCAGCGTTTTTTCTAATTCAGACTCATTTTGTGCCATGCGGCAGACACCACGCTTAGACAGCAGATCAAATATTTCCCGGAAATTGAACATATAAGGACCTACAAGCACCGGTTTCCCATGTGCCGCAGGTTCCAATATGTTATGTCCCCCCACCTTTACAAAACTTCCGCCAACAAAAACTACGTCCGCAAGACTGTATAAACGTCCCAATTCACCAATGGTATCAAGAATAATAACCTGATGGCCTCTCCCATCATCTTCTTCCGTCCCCATCTTAGAGCGGCGGAGAACACTGTATCCAAAATGCTTCACCAAAAAGCGGACAGACGGTGCCCTTGTAATCTCACGTACTGCCAGAAGCAACCGGGCGTCAGGATACTCTTTCAGAATCTTGCCAAATATACGAAGAATAATTTCTTCTTCTCCGTTATGCGTACTCCCTGCTACAATCACAGGCCCTTTTCCATCAAAGTGAAATTCATGACGAAGCTGTTGTTTCTCTTCTTCCGAAACTTCCACATAGGTTTCATCATACTTTGTATTTCCTGTAATTGTCACCCGATCAGAAAGTGCTCCCATAGAAATGATATGTTCCGCATCAATGCCCGACTGCATACAAAATTTTTTAATTTGGAGAAGCATGCGCGAGGTAAAACGCCGGATCAGGGAATACCTTTTCATAGAACGGTCACTGATACGGCCGTTCATCATCATAACAGGAATATTCTTTCTCCATGCCAGCCGAAGAAAATTTGGCCACAATTCCGTTTCAATCAGAATAATTGCTTTAGGATTCACTATATTCACAATTCGTTCTGTGATAACAGGCAAATCAAAAGGAAAAAATATATGGCCGTCCGCCTCGGGCATGATCCTTTGCGCCATTCGGTGACCTGTAGCAGTAACGACGGATACAACGACCATTTCTTTGGGATAGCGTTTTTTCAATTCTCTCACAATAGGACTGGCTGCGACAACTTCACCCACCGACGCCGCATGTATCCAGATTGCATTATGATAAGCAATCTGTTCCAAAGTCGGCGTCGGCATAATCCCGGCACTCTGCTTCAGTCTGTCATAAAAACCGTCTTCAAAAATAAGGCGGTAAAGCAGTACCGGCACCTGAAAGAACCAATAAGCAACCAGACAGACATTATAAAACCAGTACAAGTTATTTTTCTCCTTCCGGCTGTTTTATCGACATGGTATACAGTTCATGATATAAACCGCCCATAGCCATAAGTTCTTCATGTGTTCCCTGTTCTTCAATCCGTCCTTTATTCAGCACTAATATCTGATCAGCATTTTTAACCGTCGATAAACGATGGGCGATAACAAACGACGTCCGTCCCACCATCAGTTTATCCAAAGCATCCTGTACAATTTTCTCGCTTTCTGTATCCAAAGCGGAAGTAGCCTCATCCAGGACCAAAATGGCCGGATCTTTCAGTATTGCCCGTGCGATAGCAATACGCTGCCGCTGCCCGCCGGACAATACAAGCCCCCGGTCTCCAACTTTCGTATCTATGCCATGAGGAAGTTCTCTGATAAAATTTTCCGCATTTGCTGCTTTTATAGCTGCCCAAACCTCTTCATCCGTCGCATCCAGTCTTCCATAAAGAACATTTTCCTTAATTGTCGTATTAAAGAGAAGTGTATCTTGAGGTACAAGACCTATATTTTCCCTTAAAGAGCCGACAGTCACATCGCGGATATCCATACCATCAATGCAGATTGCCCCTGCGCTGACATCATAAAAGCGGGGAAGCAGGTTTGCCACCGTGGTCTTCCCCGATCCCGATGGACCGACAAGAGCAATGGTCTGTCCCGGCTCCGCGATAAAGTTTAAATCTACGAGAACTGGATTTTCTTTTTCATAGGAAAAAGAAACGTGCTTTGCCTCTACTCTGCCTTTCTTAATAATGAGCTGCTTTGCGTCCGGCTTATCCTGTACTTCCGGCTGCTCATCAAGGATGGCAAAAACACGGTCGGCTGCAGCCAGTGATTTTTGGATATTCCCAACACTTTCCGCCACGCGCCGTGTCGGATTCGCCAAATTGATAGCATAAATAAGAAACGCAATCAGTTCCCCGGTCGTCATCACCCCGTCAATAACAGAAACACCGCCATACCAGATAATAGCGCACACCGCAATGGCCGCTAAAAATTCAACAAAAGGCGTCATCTGACTCTGTTGGCGGATGGAACGAACCGTTGCGCTGAAGCTGGAACGATTAATTTTTTCAAACCGTTTTTCCTCATAACTGCCGCGGTTAAAACTCCTTACAATACGAACGCCTTGTATCGTCTCCTGCAGCATGGAGGTTACATCAGCAAGGCATTCCTGTACCACCCTCCCGCTGGTATGCAGTTTTCTGCCGAAAAACTTAATCACATAAGAAACCAGAGGCACGATGATGAGACAAAGCACGGTCAGCTTCCATTGCAGATAAATCATAGACGCAAAGGAGCCGATAAAAATCGCGCTTTCCTGTACAAGAGAAATAAAATCCACCACGATGGCCGTTTGCAGCGCAGCAATATCATTAGTCAGATTACTCATGATATCCCCCGTACGGCGGCGATCATAGTAGGAAATGGACAAAACCTGCAAGTGATGGTAGAGAACATTACGGATATCCATAATAACCGCCTGTCCGATATACCCCATCAGATATCGATGCCCGAAAGTCGTGAGCGCCCTGATAAAGAAAGTCACTAAAATAGCTACAATGACCAAGTACAGCATTCGCAAGTCCTTTTGCTCCAGCACTTGGTCAATCACGTCCTTAATAATCCATGGAACCACCAAATTTGACAATGCTACAAAAAGCATGAAAACAACTGACAATATTAATAACTTCTTGTATGGCCACAAGTAAGACAGAAGACGTTTATAACTATTTATCTTATTTTTTTTACTACTCATTATTTCCCCTCTGCTGTCCTTAATATAAGTTCCGCCGTACGACGAACTGCTCCGCCTTCACCCAGCACGGCACGTACAGATTTTAATTCTCTTATATTCTCCTGCCGCTTTACTTCATCAGTCAGCCACGGCAGCACGACTTCCGCTATATTTCCGGCAGTAACTTTATCCTGTAAAAGTTCAGGCGTCACTTCTTTATGAAGCAGTATATTCGGCAGCCCCGCATACTCCACCCGTACAAGATGCTTGGCCAGGAACCAGGTAATCGCAGATAATCGATACACAAGCACAGTAGGAAGCCCCATCAGCGCTGTTTCAAGAGTAGCGGTTCCAGACGAAGCGATACACGCCGTACAAATCCGCATCAGATCATATATCCGGCCGGCCGTCACAATGATATCCAATCTCGGTGAAGCATTTTTTAAAAAACCTTGAATAAACTCCGATGAAATCGTACCAGCACGGGGCAAAAAGAATTGGCACTCACATTTTTCAGTAAGTATATCCGCTGCTTTAAGCATGGCGGGAAGAAGTTTTTCCACTTCATTTTTTCTGCTTCCCGGCATAAGCAGAATTCTTTTTTTTACTCTGTCTCCCCCAAAAAACATCATTGCCTCTTCATAAGACATAGACGCTTTCACAGTATCTGCCAAAGGATGCCCCACAAAAGTCACCCGGGCTCCAGCTTCTTGATAGGCCTCTGCTTCAAAGGGAAATATAGATGCCACATGCTCCACATCACGAACAATATTCTTTGCCCGTCCCTTGTGCCAGGCCCAAATTGTCGGTGCAATATAGTACACTACCGGAATGCCCAGCTCTTTTGCCACGTGGGCAATCTTCATATTGAACCCCGGATAATCCACACACACAACTACATCCGGTTTTTCTTCCATCATAGCATGTCTAAGGAATGTCCGTAACTTAAAAAACAGTGATAAATGACGAATGACTTCTACCACTCCGATAATTCCCAGATTACCGATATCATAAATAATACGCACTCCCGCATTACGCATATTATCTCCGCCCATGCCGAAAATATCAGCATCAGGATATTCTCTTTTAATTTCCGCGGCAACAGCGGCGGCGTGCATATCTCCGGAAGCTTCTCCGGCAGACATCATAATTTTCATAAATGCTCCTGCTCCACGGATAAAATAGCAATTCCTGCACAATCCGCCTCTTTCAGCACGGACGTTTTTTCCACAAATAAGGTGCGGTACGCCTCAATGGCAAGTACTTTGCATCCGGTTTCCATCATAGAATGTAAAGTTTCCAATCCGACAGCGGGTACATCAAAGCGCGGATCCTGATCCGGTTTTGCCGTCTTCACCACCACGGCTCCCCCGCGGGCCAGCATACCACCGCGTTTAATACAGGCATCTGTCCCTTCAATCGCTTCCACTGCCATAACCGCCTGATCTTTGATGACCACCGTCTGCCCCAGATCCATACCGCCAATGGCCTTAGCCGCCTTAAAGCCGAATGCTACATCAAGCATTTCATTTTCTGTCGGCCGGCGTTTGGTAAATATTTGCGGCCCCGGCATTAAAGGCTTTAAATATTTCGTTTGATCCAGCACTGAAATCCCGTCTTTCCCCAATTCCTCCACAAGTTCCAAAGTAATCGTGTCATCCTTGAAATTCTTTTTCCTCAATCGATTCAAAACTTTCAGCGCACGCAAATCAGGAATCACATGATCCTTATACAGCCATTCTTTTGTTACTTTCCCAAGCATTGTGACTTCCTGCACGCCTTCCGACAAAAGTGTTTTAATGACCTTATTCAATTTAAAGACGCTGATTTCATAATAAGCATCAGCTTTTTCTTTTAGTTTCTTTTCGACTCCTGGAATCACAGCAATGCATACAACCTTATATCCCTGTATATGTGCGGCCTCTATAAATTCCACCGGAAGTATGCCGATTCCGGCAAGCAGTCCTACGGTCTCCATCGTTCCCCCTATCATTCTACCTTTTGAATATTTTACCTGTCTCTTATACACATCTGACGCTGCCGACGAAGCTAGAAGTGTAGATC
>ENA-OXZY01000676-OXZY01000676.1-human-gut-metagenome-genome-assembly--contig:-NODE-676-length-9264-cov-4.172223_pt1 | contig 9264 bp, 8 predicted proteins | sample MGYA00243423_ERZ652810 | MGnify/ENA primary metagenome ERZ652810 (study PRJEB26926, sample SAMN06164588) | human gut metagenome | biome: ENVO:00009003; feature: ENVO:2100002; material: ENVO:00002003... | reverse complement strand
CGAGATTACTACGCGTCTCGTGGGCTCGGAGATGTGTATAAGAGACAGCTCCTCTAACTGTTCACGATTGACAAGAATCTTGTTTCTTGAAATAGGTGACGGCTTGCAGCCATCAATATAGTCTTCGATTTCTTCAATAATCTGTTCCATTTTACTGCTCATAAATACTGTCTCCTTACCTGGTAATATTGTATTTAGCATAAATTCTATCAATGAACTGTTCAGGTACGAACTTTGATATATCTCCTCCGTATGATGCAAATTCCTTGACAATTGTAGAGCTTAAATATGAATAATTGAGGCTCGAAGTGAGAAAAACCGTCTCTATTTCCGGATTCTGCACTCCGTTGGCCTGTGCAATCTGCAGCTCATACTCAAAATCTGTCACTGCACGCAATCCTCTTATTATGATTGTTGCATTGATTTCCTTCATGTAGTCAACTAAAAGTCCTTCGAAGCACCCTACCCTGACGTTTGGTATGTGTGCTGTCATTTCCTTTATCATACTAACACGTTCTTCCAAAGAAAACAACGAGTTTTTTGCACTATTATTGAGTACTCCGACAACCAGCTCGTCAACTATTCTGGCTGAACGCTCTATTATATCCAGGTGTCCAAATGTCACCGGATCAAAGCTTCCCGGATAAATTCCTACCTTCATATTGTATCTCCTATGCACGCTTTATGAAAACATGCTTATTTGTCTTATAAATTTTTTCTTTGACTATCTCATAGCCAAGATCTGTGAGATAATCAAAATCAGTATCGTTTGAAGCCTCAACCACGATAAGTGTATCATCCTTTAATATATCGCTGTCCGAAAGTGTAATAAGCACTTCCTTTTCAAGCTCCTTATTGTATGGCGGGTCCATAAACACGATATCAAATTTGTATTTGCCCTCAAGCGTACGTACTGCCGTGACAGCATCCGTCATCATAAGCCTTGAGACCTTATCAAACTTTGTAAAATGGATATTGTCCTCAATGCATGAAGCGGCTTTTCTTGAATTCTCCACAAATACAGCATAAGCTGCACCACGGCTTAGTGCTTCAAGTCCTATCTGTCCGCTTCCCGCAAACAAATCTAAAAAATATGCTCCCGGAACATCAAACTGCATGACATTAAAAAGAGTCTCCTTCGTCTTGTCAGTAGTCGGTCTTGTATCTTTTCCCTCAATAGTCTTTAGAGGGAGGCTTCTCGCCGTTCCTGCTATTATTCTCATACTTTTCTCCCTGTTATAGTCTATTTCTGGTCCTTTAAGACGTCCTTATTCTTTGCAATATAGTCAATAAGTGAAACAACTGTGAGCACAAGTGCCACATAAATGAGGATTGTTCCAAGGATATTTAACCAGCCAAGCTGCAGATTGATATTAAAAATAATAACAATAACCATAAGCATCTGGAAGGTTGTCTTAAACTTGCCCCAGTAGCTTGCTGCAATGACAATTCCATTGTCTGATGCAACGAGTCTGAAACCGCTTATGATAAACTCTCTTGCAATGATAATAAGCACAACCCATACAGGGATAAGCTTTAAATCAACAAGGCATATCATTGCCGAGCACACAAGCAGCTTGTCTGCAAGCGGATCCATAAACTTGCCGAAATTTGTAACAAGATTGTATTTTCTTGCAATTTTTCCGTCAGCCATATCAGTCAGACTTGCAATGATAAATATCGCAAGTGCTATATAATTTCCGTATCCGTCAAAAAACGGTGAAATAAGGAAAAATACAAAAAACGGAATAAGTATCACTCTTAAGATTGTAAGTTTGTTTGGTAAATTCATTTTACAAGTTCTCCTATCAAATCATATTCATACGCACCGGTCACCATAACCTTACATATATCGCCGGTCATAAGTGTCTCATCAGTGTTGATGAATATATATCCGTCAACATTCGGTGCATCTCTGTATGTACGGCCGATATATGCATTTTCATCAGCCACCTTACCCTCTATGAAAACATATAATTCTTTACCCTTTAGTGTCTCATTTTTATCAAAAATGACCTCTTCCTCAAGCTCCATGACATCTGCCTGCCAGTCAGCCTTTATATCCTCATCTATCTGATCAGGCATTGCAGCTGCTTTTGTGCCCTCCTCCGGGGAATACGTAAATGCTCCCAGACGGTCAAACTCCATATCATTTACAAACTGCATAAGCTCCTCGTGATTATCCTGTGTCTCACCCGGGAAACCGCATATGAGTGTGGTCCTTAATGTGATATCAGGTATTCTCTCACGCAGCATTCTGATACGCTCCATGAGTTCAGCCTTTGTTGTTTTTCTGCCCATGCGTCTTAAAATATCGTCATTGCAGTGCTGGATTGGCATATCCAGATAATGGCATACCTTCTCATCCTTTATCATGGACTCTATAAGCTCATCGTATATCTCCTCAGGATAGCAGTACATGATCCTTATCCAGAACAGCCCGCTTATCTTGTTGAGCTCATCCAAAAGCTTGTGAAGTGACTTCTCACCATACAAATCCACTCCGTAAAGTGTGGTCTCCTGGGCAACAAGTATAAGCTCTTTTGCTCCCTGCTCCACAAGGCTCTTCGCCTGCTCAATCAAATCATCCATCGGCACACTTCTGTAACGGCCTCTGACAGATGGAATGACACAGTAGGTGCAGTTTTTATTGCACCCCTCTGCTATCTTAAGGTAAGCGAAATGCCCTCCTGTGGTGACAATACGCTTTGTCTTTATGCTGGGAAGCCCTTCTAAGGTGTGCAGATTGCTGTATCTGTGTTTTTCAAGTGTCTCATGGACAGCTTCAACTATAGTATCATATGAATTGGTGCCAAGTATGGCATCAACCTCTGGGATTTCCTTAAAAATCTCATCCTTGTATCTTTGTGCCAGACAGCCTGTCACAATAAGTGATTTGCATTTGCCTGTCTCCTTATACTGAGCCATTTCGAGAATTGTATTGATACTCTCCTCCTTTGCATCACCTATGAAGCAGCAGCTGTTTACGATAATGATATCAGCCTGCGTCTCATCATCGGTCATCTCAATGCCGTCATTTGCAAGCATGCCTATCATATACTCTGAATCCACAAGGTTTTTATCGCATCCAAGCGAAATAAATAATAATTTCATAGTACCTCTCAAATGTAAGTATTTACAATTAAAGGGAAAGACAAAACAGCCTTTCCCCTCCTAGATTAAGCCTCTTCGCCTTCGTTTAAATCCTCATCATCTGAGACGATTCTGACAGCTCCCGTGTACAGCTCCTCTACAGCAATAGATAATGGCTTATTGCACTTAGGGCGTGCGATAAGTGGTTCTGCACCATCAATAATCTGGCGCGCACGCTTTGCTGCAGCAATAACGATAGAATAACGGCTGTTTACTACCGGCTCTTCACCTATCTCTACATTGTTGTTTACTACCTTCATTAACTCTACATACGATGGATGTATCATATTATTTATCTCCTTTCGAAAAGCTTAAAAGCTCTTTTCTCATTTTATTTATAAAATCTATATTTGATGATACCAGATAATCCTGATTCTTTTTTGTGTCGTCAGAGCTGTGAATGATATCATTCACAAGCTCTACACAATCGTCAAGCTTATCATTTACCACTAAATAATCATATTTCTCTATGCCCAAAGACTCCTCATATGCTCTTGAAAGTCTCTGTGCACAGACCTCTTTTGTCTCTGTGCCTCTTCCTACAAGCCGGTCCTTAAGCTCATCTGCACTCGGTGCTGACACAAACATAAGCACCGTATCAGGAAACTGCTTCTTTATCTTTAAAGCTCCCTGGATTTCTATCTCAAGAATCACATTCTTTCCGGCGCTAAGCTGCTCATTGACATATGACTTTGGTGTGCCATAGTAATGATCTACATACTTGGCATACTCAAGCAGTCCATCTGCCTTTATCATCTGTTCAAATTCTTCCTCTGAGATAAAAAAATACTCTCTGCCATGCTCCTCACCCGGCCTTGGACCTCTGGTCGTGGCTGATACGCTCAGTGCATAATCATCACCATGCTTTGCCATAAGCTCCTTCATGATAGTACCCTTTCCGGAACCCGAAAAACCTGAAAAAACAACTAATTTTCCTGTATTACTCATCACAATCTCCTAAAATTACTCAATATTTTGAATCTGTTCCCTGACCTTTTCTATATCAGTTTTAAGACTGATGCCTGTGTCAGAAATCTTAAGATCATTGGACTTTGAAAGGATGGTATTCGCCTCACGGTTCATCTCCTGTGCGAGGAAATCAAGCTTTCTTCCCACACTGCCACCGGCATTTAGTGAATCCTTCATGGAAAGGATATGGCTTTTGAGCCTGACTGTCTCCTCATCCACACAGATCTTGTCCGCAAAAATAGTGACCTCCTGGGCTATTCTTGAATCATCAAGCTGATTGTCTGCAAGCAGCTCTCTTAGCTTTTCCTCAAGACGCGCACGGTATTCGATAATAATCTGTGGCGAACGCTCCTCAATGAAATCAACATATGATACCATATTATCGAGCTTTTCGCAAAGGTCTTTTTTAAGATTTTCTCCCTCGCGCACGCGGCTTTCAACAAATGGCTCAAATGCACCGCGAAGAGCCTTCTCAAGACTGCTCCACAGCTCATCCTCATCTACAGGCTGCTCCTCCATCACAAATACCTCAGGATATCTCGACAGCGTGCTCACTCTTATATCATTCTCCAGTCCGAATTCCTCCGCCATCTGATTCAGATACTTAAGATATTCTCCCGCGAGAGCCTTATTATACTGTAATGAGAGATTATTTTCTGTAAAATCCTCATATGTGATATAAATATCGACCTTGCCACGCTCTATGTACTCCTTAAGCAGAGTCCTTATTGCGCTCTCGAAGAAATTGAGCTTTTTAGGCATCTTGATATTGACATCCAGATATCTGTGATTTACAGATTTTACCTCAACTGTAATCTTACGGCTTGCATCTGCGTACTCGTATCTGCCAAAGCCGGTCATACTTTTAATCATAATTTTTCCTTTCGCATATGCATAGATGAGTTTATTATATAACTCCTTGAGATTTTCGTCAAATATATTATAATATAAATATTCATGATTATAAATATTCAGCAGCTTAGAATATTTACAGGAAATAAGGAGGAACATCATGGCTTTAGACGGAATAGTCATTTCAAATATAGTTGCAGAGTTAAACAGCACGATACTAAACTCAAAAATCAGTAAAATCGCAGAACCTGAGGCAGATGAGCTGCTTCTTACCCTAAAGGGACCAAACGGCTCGTTCAGGCTTTCGATGTCTGCAAGTGCATCGCTTCCATTCATCTACCTGACACCCACAAATAAGGTAAGCCCTCTCACTGCCCCTACATTTTGCATGGTTTTAAGAAAGCATATAGCAAACGGACGCATCACAAAGATTTACCAGCCGGGCATGGAGCGTATCATAAACTTTGAAATCGAGCACTTAAACGAGATGGGCGATCTATGCCACAAGGTGCTTATTATCGAGCTGATGGGCAAATATTCAAACATCATCTTTACCGACTCCGATGGTACGATAATAGACAGTGCCAAGCGTATTCCCGCATCCGTAAGCTCTGTGCGTGAGGTGCTTCCTGGCAGAGCCTACACCATCCCCGCGACACAGGAGGATAAATATAATCCTCTGACTGTAGATTCGAAGCAGTTTGCGGATATTATATCAGCAAAGCCGCTTACTGTTTCAAAGGCTATCTACTCATCCTTTTCCGGCATCAGCCCCCTTGTGGCAAATGAGCTGGCTCACAGGGCAGGCCTTGACGCGGACTCCCCTGTAGCTGCCTACTCACACGATGAGCTTTTGCACCTGGGAAGCAACTTCACATGGATGATGGAGGACATAAAAAATAATCGTTTTACGCCGAATATCGTACGTGACGGCAATGAGCCAAAGGAATTTTCTTCAATAGAGCTGACTCAGTATAGCGATTTAACGGTCACAAAATATGAATCTATATCAGAGGTTTTAGAGCTTTACTACTCTGAGAGAAACACCTATACACGTATACGCCAGAAGTCAGCCGACCTGAGAAAACACGTAAATACCCTCTTGGAGCGAAACCAGAAGAAATATTCCTTACAGATGAAGCAGCTTAAGGACTCCGAAAAACGCGAAAAGTACAAGGTGTACGGCGAGCTTATCAACGCATTCGGCTACGGACTTACACCGGACGACAAGTTTCTTGAAGCTGCAAACTATTATGATGACAACAAAATCATCAAAATCCCTATCGACAACACAAAAACTCCTGCCGAGAACGCGCAGAAATACTTTGACAAATACGGAAAGATGAAACGTACTGCCGAAGCATTGAACGAGCTGATTCTTGAAACAAAAAGTCAGATAGACCATCTCGAATCAATCCAGAATTCACTGGATATCGCTTTAAGCGCTGACGACCTCGTCCAGATAAAGGATGAGCTGATAGAATACGGTTTTATCAAAAAAGGAAAGGGTTCAAAGAAACAGAAGGTAAAGAGCAAACCCTTCCACTATATCTCATCGGACGGCTTTGATATGTACGTTGGCAAAAACAACTACCAGAACGATGAGCTCACATTCAAGCTGGCAACCGGAAACGACTGGTGGTTCCACGCCAAGGGCATGCCCGGCTCACATGTCATTGTAAAAGCCGAAAACAAAGAGCTGCCGGACAGCACCTTTGAGGAGGCCGGCAAGCTCGCAGGCTACTACTCAAAGGGCAAAAATGCCGACAAGGTAGAGATAGACTATCTACAAAAGAAAAATGTCAAAAAGCCAAACGGTGCCGCAGCCGGCTTTGTCGTGTATTACACAAACTATTCTCTCACGATTCACCCGGATATATCCGGTATCAGGCAGATTGAGTAAGCAGATTATACTTATTTCATAACCATTCCAAAACGCTTAAAGTAAAAAGCTGATATACACATGCATAGTCCTGCATGCTATATCAGCTTTTATTTTAGCCATTTAAGCTCATCACAGATTCATCCTCTTTAATTGTTCTTTTGCAAATTCATCCATTTTCTTTTTCAGTATTCTGTTTTCCGGTGTACAAAGCGCAGGGTCTGCTTCAAGCACCTCATCCACCATCTCAGATGCTTCCTTTAGTACATCGCTGTCCTGATACACATCCGCAAGTGCAAACGCAAGGTCTCCACTCTGCCTGATTCCAAAGAAATCCCCGGGACCTCTGAGCTTTAAATCCTCACTTGCTATATAAAAGCCATCATTTGATTTATTTAGTATCTCCAGACGTTTTTTTGATTTCTTTGAATTTGACGAATTGATGAAAATGCAATACGACTGTGCATCCCCCCTGCCTACACGGCCTCTTAGCTGATGAAGCTGTGCAAGTCCAAACCTGTCTGCATTCTCTATCATCATGACAGTTGCATTGGGCACATTTACACCAACCTCCACGACTGTTGTAGACACAAGCACCTGCGACTCATTATTTGCAAAGCGCTGCATCACCTCATCCTTTGCCTTGCTCTTCATCCTGCCGTTAAGCACATCTACCGTGATATCCTTTGGCAGTGCCGCTTTAAGCACATTTGCATAGTCTGTGACATTTTCCCCTTCCGAGTTTTCGGTTTCCTCCACAAGAGGGCAAATAACATACGCCTGATGACCGGCTCTCACCTGCTCAGCAATAAAGCTGTAGGCCTTTGGCCTGAATGCCATGCCAACCACACAGTTCTTGATTGGAAGCCTCTTTGCCGGCACCTCATTTATGACAGAGATATCCATATCACCGTATATGATTATTGCTAACGTACGCGGTATCGGAGTGGCACTCATCACAAGTATATGTGGCTTTCTTCCCTTATCCGAGAAGCTCTCCCTCTGCTTCACTCCAAATCTGTGCTGCTCATCTGTGATAACAAGCGACAGATTGGAAAAATCCGCTTTCTCCTGTATGAGCGCATGAGTGCCTATAATAAGCGCATTTTTCTCGTTTTCAAGGCGCGCATAGGCTTCTCTTTTCTGCTTTGCCGTCATGGAGCCGGTAAGAAGCACAACAGGACTGTCAATTCCAAACTGACTGACCAGTGAGCAAAACGTCTCATAATGCTGGTTTGCAAGCACCTCCGTCGGAGCCATAATAGCAGACTGATAGCCACATTTTGACGCCCACGCCATAAGAAGAAAAGCAACAATCGTCTTTCCTGAGCCCACATCACCCTGAATAAGCCTCTGCATCACATAAGGGCTTTTAATATCCTGCTTTATCTCATCTATTGTCTTCTTCTGCGCGCCTGTCAGCTCATACGGAAGCTTATCAATCAGTCCGTCTATAAAAGCATCATCCGTAAACTCAAACTCATTTTTGTCCTTCTGCTGCTTTTTATTCTGATACCGCATGCCCATGATAAAGAGAAAAAACTCATCAAAAACAAGCCGTCTTCTTGCCTCCACAAGAGCGTCAAAGTCATCAGGGAAATGTATCTGCTTCATGGCATAATTATACTCGCAAAAGCCGTATCTGTGCCTTATATCCTTAGGCAGGTAATCTGACAGCAGTGTATCATGTGACAGAGTCTCCTTTATCGTCTTCACTATCAGATTGTTTGTCACACCGCTTGTCACGGAATACACAGGCTGCAGTGTATCGCGTATAGCCTCGTACTTTTGCACCTCATACACCACAGGCTGCTCCATGACATATCTACCTCCCTTTGGCTTAATATGTCCGTAAAATATAAGATGTCTCCCTTGCACAAGCTGTGCCTTAAGGTATGGCATACGGTACCATACCAGCTGTATCATATGCCCGGGCGAGCCGATATCCTGCAATGTAATCTGCATTCTCGCTGTATTTTTCACTACAGGTGCCTTTTTAATCACAGCATGGATGGCATAGGTGCTGCTCTCATTTACATTATTCAGTTCATCAATATCCGTTATTTCCGGAAACTTTACATAATCCCGGGGAAAATGAAGGAGTATATCACCAACGGTGTATACTCCCATTTTAGAAAATGCTTTTTGTGTTTTTTCCCCGATTCCCTTAACCGAGGTAATCGGTGAAGCTATATCCATATTTGCTCCTAAATATAATAAATATCATTTATATTCTTTAAAAGGCTTTACTCTACAGAAATAACATAATAGTAGATTGGCTGTCCGCCATCGTTGACCTCAACCTCTACATCAGGATATTTCTCTTCGATTGCTGCCGCAAGCTCATTAGCTGAGTCCTCATCAGAATCACTTCCGAAATAGATGCTGACAATCGCTGAATCCTCATC
>ENA-OXZY01000672-OXZY01000672.1-human-gut-metagenome-genome-assembly--contig:-NODE-672-length-9307-cov-6.668828_pt1 | contig 9307 bp, 6 predicted proteins | sample MGYA00243423_ERZ652810 | MGnify/ENA primary metagenome ERZ652810 (study PRJEB26926, sample SAMN06164588) | human gut metagenome | biome: ENVO:00009003; feature: ENVO:2100002; material: ENVO:00002003... | reverse complement strand
TTTTTCAAGCAGAAGACGGCATACGAGATTACTACGCGTCTCGTGGGCGCGGAGATGTGTATAAGAGACAGGTTTTGTATGACTTGCCATCCGAGGCAGTTAGTTCCAAAATGGAACATACTGAGTTTTCGTTCAACTCGCCGCTTTGGAATATATTCTTAAGATGTTTGGTAATAGCTTGGCGTTTGGTCTCAAATAATTCTGCAATTTGTGCCTGAGTCAGCCACACTGTTTCATCTTCAATGCGCACTTCCATCCTCACCGATTCATCCGGCTGGTAGAGTATGATTTCTCCTTGTTGTTCCATGTGTTCGATTTTTGGGGTACAAAGCTAGCAAATATAAATCAGACTGATCTTGCTTTCAGGCTATAATTGAAATGTAGGATGGGAAATGAAACTCCGATGACAATCTATATGATAGCGCCATCGGAGTTCTGACACACTCTTCTTATTAAGGAAGGAATGCTTGCGATATTTTTATTTTATCGGCATCAATGTGAATCCCCAATGATATTCCTTATTGGCGGGCAGGGTATGTTCCGGCAGCGGGCGGTCTCCCCAGCTGTCATAACCGGCTACACCTTGCTGTTTCATATCAATACATACTTCAACGAAATTACGTGGAGTGATATCGTTGACGTGGGTCATGCGGCGTATTACATTTTTAGCCTTTGCCTCGTCGTGGTTGGCAATCTCTTCGGGGGTGAAATTAGTCCACTGGCGAGGACGGTTAATGGCTTCTTCCGAATCAAAGTCCTCTACAGAATTGCGCAGTGCATTGAAACCGATGGTATTGTCAGCGCGTATTAACAGACCTTTTCCGCCTTTACGGCTCAGTTCCACCCAACGGGTGTCGGTGCGGTGTCCGTTTTCTTGCGGACGGACGTAGTTGTTGGTGTACATCTGGTCGGCTGTGGTGCGGTAGAGGTCGACGAAACTACTTGCATTACGGTCGATGTAGTTTTCACCCGGTCCGCGGCCGAAATATTCTACCTGATTCATATCCGATGGCAAGCGGAAACGTACGCCGATACGTGGTACGTTCAGTTTGGAAGAGGCCAGACGCTGGGCATCCTGTCCCGGTGTGAAGGTGGCCATCAGAGTTGCTTCTGACACTTCGGTACTGGCGGCTTTCATATCCGTAGAAGTAAAGGTAATATCTGCATGAACCACTCCGTCAGGATAAATGGTATATTTCATGATATACAGGTTACCTGCTGCCAGTAAATAGTTGGCTGTTAATATAGTCTTGTTGCCGTCTGTTTCTGTAGTGACATCCGCTACATTGAAGTTCTTGCTGGACTGTTTCCATATTTGCTCGCGCTTAGGCCCACCGTTACCATAATCATTGTCTGTCGGTGCGCGCCAGAAGTTAGGTTGAATACCAAAGCCTTCAGCGAAATATTCTGTACCGTTTACTTTGTATGAGGACACTAGTCCGCTTTTCTTGTTGAAAACAAACTGCATACGTGATGATAATACGGTGATGACGTCACCATCCGTGCTGACGGTAGTCTTACCGCTTGCTTTATGTTCGGCTATAGCCAATGGTTCTATGGGCAGGCGGAATTGTTCGGAAGCAATATCGTGCCCTGCAGGAATCAAGGGTTCCGGCTCTGTGGTGGTAACTACAAAATTTACAAAATATTCTGTGCCAGCCTTGGGCTTCAATCCGTTGAGGTTGATGTCCAGTTCTTTGGAGCTTTGCGGTTCGATATCTAATGATACTTTTCCGCCTTTAATTGTTTTTCCGTTTGCCTTTACGGTATAACTGATCATATACTTCTTCAAGTTGGTGAAGTAGAAACGGTTCTTTACCAGGAATTTGCCGGCAGCCGGGTCGATGGCTTCAAAACCTACATTCTGATGTGCATATTTCACTTCTGTCATGGCCGGATGCGGAGTACGGTCCGGAGCTACGATTCCATTGCATAGGAAGTTTCCGTCGCTGGGTGCATTGGTCCCGTAATCACCTCCGTAGGTCCAGTAGGTACGTCCATTTTCGTCTTTTTCCAGAATACCTTGGTCTACCCAGTCCCAAATGTAACCACCTTGCAAGTTCGGGTACTTGTAGATCGCTCTCCATTGTGCTGCCAGATTACCATTGGAATTGCCCATAGCGTGTGAATATTCGGATGGCGCAATGGGACGGTCGCTGCCTTTTTTGCCTATTTCTTCCAGCCAGGCGGCACTAGGGTATTGGGGTACATACATATCTGTGTTCCATTCCCAAAGGGCGCGTTCATAATTTACAGGACGGTTCATCCCTTTTACTTCGCGTTCTTTCAGCCATAAATAGGTCTGATAGAAATTATAACCGTTTCCAGCTTCGTTTCCTAATGACCAAATGGCTACAGAGGGATGGTTTTTGTTACGCTCGTACATATTAATGGTACGGTCCATGTGCGGCTTCAGCCATTCGGGATTGTTGCCCAATGTTCCGCCTCGGCTTAAGTTGTAATACATACCGTGGCTTTCGATATTGGCTTCATCATATACATAGATGCCATATTCATCACACAATTCATAGAACTTGCGGTCTTGCGGATAGTGGCAGAGACGTACACTGTTGATGTTGTTCTGTTTCATCAGGGTGAAGTCCTTGCGCATCAGCTCTTCGGGAACATAATGTCCTGTTTCGGGATTATGCTCGTGTATGTTTACGCCTTTCAGCTTGATGGGTTGTCCGTTGATGAACAAGCAAATGTATGGTTTGCCGTTTTCGGCTATCTGATCGGTTGGTTTGATCTCGAAACGGCGGAAACCTACCGTATAAGGAATGATCTCGCTTGTTTTTTCTCCGTCTTTCAGAGATATCAGTAACCGGTACAGGTTAGGGTGTTCTGATGTCCAGGTCTTGACGTTGCTGAGGGTGGCTTCAAAAGAGATACTCTTCTGCCCGTCCGCTGTAACAGGACAGGGGGTGTTACCTTCTGCCACCACTTTCTTTGCGGCATCCAGCAATTCGTATGCTACGGTTACCTCTTTGTTGCCTGCTGTATGGTTGGTTACGTCTACATCCAGTTTGAAGATACCATTTTTATAGGTGTCGTCCAGCGTAGACATCACGTTGAAATCTTTGATGTGAGTTTTGGGCTGTGAGAACAGAAATACATCACGTTCAATACCGCTCATGCGCCAAAAATCCTGGCATTCCAGATAAGAACCGGTACTCCAGCGGAATATTTTAATGACCAGCGAGTTTTTACCGGGTTTCAGGTAGTTGTTGATTAAAAATTCTGCCGGATTCTTGGAGTCTTCGCTGTATCCCACTTCCTGTCCGTTGACATATACGTATACACCGGATTTTGCTCCTTCCAAACGGAGGAATATGTCGCGTCCATCCCAATCGGCGGGAATTTCGATATCACGCTGATACACACCGACCGGATTGGCTTCGGGTAATTGCGGCGGTTGTGGATTTCTGGGCTTGAATTCGTATCCATGATTGGTGTAGATGGCCACTCCGTAGCCCTGTACCTCCCAGTTGCCGGGTACTTTAATCTCCTTCCAGGCTATGTTGGCATCCGGTTGCTCAATGTTGGCAGGCAGATCTTTGTATGTATCTGCATAATAAAAGTTCCATGTACCGTTTAGTAGTTTGTAATAAGGGCTGTTTTCATACTCGCCGGTCAGTGCCTGGTCCCGGTTGTCATAAGTCATGAAAGCTGTACGCGGATATTCCTTGTTGACGGCTACGGTCTGAATATCTTTCCAATAAGGTAGTTTTGTATCTTCTGCATGAAGAACTTGTGTTGAAAAAGCGCATACAGCGGCGCCAATCAGGCATTTAAATAAGGTTGTCATTTTAGGTTTCATAGGTTCAAATAGAAAAATGAAGAAGAAAGGGCGCTAGTACCGGCGCCCCTTTCCTTAAGTCCTTTTATGTAAAATAGCAATTATTTAATTGCGTCTGCTAGTTCAGCACCTGGTTTGAACTTGGTTACTTTTTTAGCAGGAATAGTAATCGTTGCTTTTGTGGATGGGTTGATACCTGTTCTTGCACTTCTTTCAGCAACAGAGAATGTTCCGAATCCGATTAATGATACTTTGTCCCCTTCTTTGAGGGCCTTTGTTACAGTTGAAACGAAAGCTTCAACTGCTTTTTTTGCGTCGACTTTGCTCAAGCCGGCTTCAGCGGCGACTGCGCTGATAAGATCTGCCTTATTCATAACGAAAATGATTAATTATTAAATGTAACACAAAAGTTTTACCAAAATCAGTGACAAATATATGCTTTCAAAATTAGAAATCAAACAGATAGCCTAAAAAAGATGCTCCAAAAATCAAAAAAACGTAAGAGAACTCTTGTTTTCTGTTATATAACAGAATAAAATTGTAAATTTGCGCGCAATCAATGTTTTATTAGACGAAGAATATTTATGAACAGTATACCTACAGTAACCAAGAATTTATTGATAATAAATGTGTTGTGTTTCTTTGGAGGCGTGGTAGCCATGAAGTATGGAATTAACCTAAACGACCTGCTGGGACTACACTTTTTTATGGCATCTGATTTTAATCCTGCCCAGTTGATTACTTATATGTTTATGCATGGCGGTTTCCAGCATATCTTTTTTAACATGTTTGCCTTGTGGATGTTTGGACGTACGCTTGAACAGGTTTGGGGACCGAAACGTTTCTTGTTCTATTATATGGTATGTGGTATAGGTGCGGGATTGGTGCAGGAGCTGGTGCAATATATACAATATGTGACCGAATTATCGCAATATGACAGTGTGAATACGGGGATTGCCGTGATTCCGATGGCGGAGTACTTGAATCTGATGACTACAGTTGGCGCTTCGGGAGCGATATATGGCATTTTGTTGGCATTCGGTATGCTATTCCCCAATAGTCAGATGTTTGTATTCCCTATCCCATTTCCTGTCAAGGCTAAATATTTTGTGATGGGATATGCTGCTTTGGAGATATTTTTGGGATTGGGTGCTTCGACCGATGGCGTTGCCCACTTTGCACACTTGGGAGGTATGATTTTTGGTTTTATATTAATAATGTATTGGAGAAAAAAGAATAATAATGGGCAGTTTTATTACTGATTTGAAAAATAGCTTCAACAAAGGGAACATATATATCCAGTTTATATATATTAATGTAGGGGTATTCATTGTAACTTCCTTATTGGGGATTTTATGGATGCTGTTCAACCGGAATGGAGCATTTGTGCTTCAATATTTGGAACTGCCGGCCTGGACGTTGCAGTTTGTCAAGCAGCCTTGGTCTTTGCTGACTTATATGTTCATGCATGCAGGCATTTTGCATTTGCTGTTTAATATGCTGTGGCTTTATTGGTTCGGGCAGATGTTTCTGTCTCTTTTCTCGGCAAAGCATTTCCGCGGACTCTATCTGTTGGGAGGTATTTGTGGCGGTTTGTTGTATATGATCGCTTACAATGTTTTTCCTTATTTCAGTGATTCTTTGTATTATTCTTATTTGTTGGGAGCATCAGCTTCCGTACTTGCTATTGTTGTAGCTACTGCGGTACGTGCACCGGAATATAGAGTAAACTTTATGTTTATTGGGACTGTTAGGTTGAAGTATGTGGCTTTGTTTATGGTTGTGACCGATTTGCTGTTTATGACATCGGGCAATGCCGGTGGCCATATCGCTCATTTAGGAGGTGCTCTGGCCGGATGGTGGTTTGCTTCCGGATTGTCCCGCGGACATGATGCTACGTCATGGATAAACCGATGCTTGGATTGCTTCTCAGAAGGCCTTTCGTTTCGTCGTCAATCGAAAAAGCCGAAGATGAAAGTTCATTATGGTGATAAGGCAAAAGATTACGATTATAATGCCCGTAAAAAACAGCAAAGTGAGGAGATAGACCGTATATTGGATAAATTAAAGAAATCTGGTTATAACAGTCTGACTACCGAAGAGAAGAAAAGCTTGTTTGATGCGAGCAAGAAGTGATATATGAAATATATTGGTCGTTTTTTGGGATGGATACTACTGGGCATAAACTTGTGTATGGTGGTATTGTTACTGGTATGTGCTTACAGCCCTTATATTGATCCTGTGGCTCATCCGGTATGGTCATGTGCCGGTTTGGCTTTTCCTGCTTTTTTGATTGTTAATCTTTTGTTTCTGGTCTTTTGGTTGGTGATTTATCGTAAATATGCGTTGCTTTCATTTTTAGGCTTGGTATGTTCCATTGGTGCTATCCGTACTTATTTTCCAGTCAATGTATTTGTATCTGATGTACCGGAAGGGGCAATCAAATTCTTATCCTACAATACGATGGCCTTTGAGAAGAACCGTGCGAACACCAAGGATAATCCGAACCCTGTGTTGGAATATTTAAGAAACAGCAATGCGGATATAATCTGCCTGCAGGAATATATTGTAGGGGGACGGTTAACCAAGAAAGAGGTGGATTATGCTTTAAGAGATTATCCTTATAAAAATTATTATAAGATATCGGGGGCTAACGGTTTGGGTTGTTATTCCCGTTTTCCTATTTTGTCGGCACATCCGGTGAGATATGCCAGCCTTAACAATGGTTCCATTGCTTATAAAATCAAAGTGAATGGTGATACCTTGCTGGTTGTTAATAATCATCTGGAATCCAATAAGCTGACTGAGAAGGATAAAGAAGTCTATCGCGAAATGATGAAGGACCCTGATAAGCAAAAGGTATCGCAAGGGTCTCGTTTGCTGATCAGAAAACTGGTGGAAGCATCGGCTATACGTGCCGTTCAGGCTGATTCCATAGCTCGTTTGGTGGCCGGTTACAAAGGGGGAGGCATAATTGTATGCGGTGACTTCAATGATTCTCCTATATCATACACTCACAGGGTGGTAGGGGAAGGTCTGAATGATGCTTTTGTGGAGTCGGGAAACGGCTTTGGCATATCTTATAATCAAAATCATTTTTATTTCAGAATAGACAATATTTTATTGAGCAAGAATTTAAAATCTTACCGTTGTACGGTGGATAATACGATAAAGAGTTCGGATCATTACCCCATTTGGTGTTATGTGGCGGAGAAGTGATTTTACATACCTTTAATTGACAGATTATGAAAAGACTATTATTTACGTTAGCGACGTGTTGTGTAATGTGTGCATGTGAACAGAAAACAGAAATGAATCCGTTCTTTACGGAATTCCAGACCGAGTACGGTGCTCCCGATTTTACTAAGATCAGACTGGAGCATTATGAGCCTGCTTTCTTGAAAGGAATAGAGGAGCAGAATGCGGAAATTAAGGCAATAGTTGATAATCCCGAGGAACCTACTTTTGAAAATACCATTGTGGCGCTGGATAAAAGTGGCGGGATTCTGGCGAGAGTAAGTGGGGTGTTTTTTGCATTGACCGAAGCGGATACAAATGATTCGTTGACGGCCTTGAATGAAAAGATGGCTCCTGTACTTTCAGAACATAGTGATAATATTTATTTGAATCAGGATTTGTATAAACGGGTGGCTGATGTGCATCAACAGGAAAAGGAAGGTAAGATAACTCTTACGACTGAGCAACACCGGCTGTTGGACAAGTATTATAAAGCTTTTGTCCGTTCGGGTGCCGGACTGGATGCCGGAAAACAATCCCGTTTGAGGGAGATCAATAAAGAATTGTCGACTTTGGGGATTGCTTTCGACAATCATATCTTAAATGAGAATAACGCTTATCAGTTGGTTATCGAGAATGAGGCTGATTTGGCCGGGTTACCCGAATGGGTGAAAGCGGGGGCCGCAGAGGAAGCGAAAGCTGCTGGAAAAGAAGGGAAATGGCTATTCACTTTGCAAAACTCCAGTCGCTTGCCTTTTTTGCAATATGCTGAAAACCGTGAGCTAAGAAAAAATATTTATGAAGCTTATATCAACCGGGGGAATCATGATGATGCGAATGACAATAAAGAGATATTGGGAAAGATTATGGCATTGCGTTTGGAACAGGCAAAATTATTAGGATTCGATTGTTATTCCAATTTTGTACTGGATGAGAACATGGCTAAGAATTCGCAGACAGTCATGGATTTCTTGAATAACCTGTGGGGATACTCACTGGAAAATGCAAAGAAAGAGGCCGCCGAGTTGCAGAAAATAATGGATAAGGAAGGTAAGGGAGAGAAGCTGGCTGCATGGGACTGGTGGTATTATGCCGAAAAATTGCGTCAGGAAAAGTATGATTTGAATGAAGATGAAATCAAACCCTATTTCAGTTTGGAAGATGTGCGTAGCGGATTGTATACCGTGGCCAACAAATTGTATGGCATTACATTGACCGAACTGAATGATGTGCCCGTATATGAGTCTGATGTGAAAGTGTATGAAGTAAAGGATGCCGATGGCTCATTTTTGGGATTGTTCTATGCAGATTACTTTCCACGCGCAGGTAAGCGTGGTGGCGCATGGATGAGTAATTTTCGTGAACAGGCCGGTGAAGTACGTCCTTTAATTTATAATGTGGCAAGTTTTACTAAACCTGCAGGAAATATGCCTTCTTTACTGACTTTGGATGAGGTGGAAACCATGTTTCATGAGTTTGGACATGCATTGCACGGTATGCTGACCAAGTGTAACTACAAAGGAGTGTCTGGTACCAGTGTGGCGCAGGATTTTGTAGAACTTCCTTCACAGATTATGGAACACTGGGCTGTAGAACCTGAAGTGCTGAAACTCTATGCCAAGCATTATGAAACAAGAGAAGTGATTCCGGATGAGTTGATTACGAAAATCCAAAATCAGGGTACTTTTAATCAAGGTTTTATGACTACGGAATTATTGGCAGCCGCTTTGCTTGATATGGAACTGCATAACCTGACTGATACAGAAAATCTGAATGTCGTTGCTTTTGAAAAAGAAACGATGGACAAGCTGGGGCTGATTCCTGAAATAGCTCCTCGGTATCGCGCCACTTATTTTAGTCATATTATAGGTGGATATGCTGCTGGGTATTACAGCTATCTATGGGCAGAAGTTCTTGACACGGATGCTTTTGAAGCGTTTAAAGAACATGGAGTGTTCGATAAAAATACCGCAGACTCTTTCCGTAAAAATATTCTAGAGAAAGGTGGAACGGAAGATCCTATGACCCTTTACAGAGGTTTTCGTGGGGCTGATCCCAGCTTGGAGCCCTTGCTTAAAAATAGGGGTTTGAAATAAAATAGGCTGTGAGATAGAATAATTTAGGCTGCAAAAAATGCTTTTGCAGCCTTTTTTCTCTTTTGGAATCTAAATATTTGTGTTTGATACCGTGGGAATGTGAAAAAAAAACTATATTTGCAACCTTGTATAAACTAAGAATCTGTCTCTTATACACATCTCCGAGCCCACGCGA
>ENA-OXZY01000665-OXZY01000665.1-human-gut-metagenome-genome-assembly--contig:-NODE-665-length-9343-cov-6.834195_pt1 | contig 9343 bp, 9 predicted proteins | sample MGYA00243423_ERZ652810 | MGnify/ENA primary metagenome ERZ652810 (study PRJEB26926, sample SAMN06164588) | human gut metagenome | biome: ENVO:00009003; feature: ENVO:2100002; material: ENVO:00002003... | reverse complement strand
CTGTAATACCGTCCTTAACAGCTTCCGTCATTGTATATGCGTCTACAACACCACCAAAGACTTCGATTGTTCCATCAACCGGAGTTCCGGTAAATCCAACATAAGTCGCATTTGGTAAAGAATCGTGCAGATACTTGGCAAAGCCATAGGTTTTCTGAACACCTGACTCTGTAATCTTAACCTTTTGGTCGAGATTGATTTGGCTTCTGTGTGCTTCATCAGAAATACAAATAACGTTCGTTCTGTCTGTAAGAAGCTGCAAATCCTCTGTAAATTTCTGAATGGTAGTCAGATAAACACCGCCACTCTCTCGTCCTTGAAGCTCCTCACGAAGTTTCTCACGGGACTCAATACTTACAACAGTTTCATCCCCGATATATTTCTTTGAACCTACAAACTGTTTGGAAAGCTGGTCGTCAAGGTCTGTTCTGTCCGTAATAATAAGAATAGTCGGAGAAGAAAAGTATTTGCTTTTCATCAGCATACGGGTAAGGAAAAGCATTGTATAACTCTTGCCGCAGCCTGTCGCTCCGAAGTATGTACCACCTTTACCATCTCCTTCAGGGCGAAGATGAGCCTTGATATTCTCATACAATTTATTTGCCGCAAAGAACTGTGGATAACGGCACACTATCTTCAAATCCTTATCTGAGTTATCCGGAAAATAAATAAAATCTTTGATAACTTCAAGTAAACGGTCTTTTCGGAAAAGTCCTTTTACCATTGTCACAAGGGAATTGATACCGTCCAGTTCTTTATCGTCTGAGTTTATCTTTCTCCACGCATAGAAGAAATCATACGGGCTGAAGAAAGAACCATATTTATTATTTGCTCCGTCACTGATAACAACAAACGCATTATATTTAAAAATCTCCGGAATATCTCTACGGTAACGAATTGTAAGCTGCTTATATGCGTCCATTATGGTCGTATTCTCTTGTACCGCACTCTTAAATTCAAGAACAACAACAGGAATACCATTTACGAACACAATGCCATCCGGAATACGCAACTGATTATTTACGCCTTCAATTTCAAACTGATTAACCACTTTGAAAATATTGTTTTCGGGAGTGTCGAAATCAATAAGTTCAATATAGAGGTCTTTCTGCGTTCTATCCTCACGATTAAGAATAAATCCATCGCAGAGCAACTTAAATACAGCTTTGTTTGCTTCATAAATCGTACCGGAAATATTACGCAGCATTAGAATGACACTATCCACCTCACTCGGTGTGATACTGTCTTTCGCATAGCGATTATAAAGGTATTGCTTCAGGTCGTCCGTAAGCAGAACCTCTGTCCTTTCTCTGTGTATCTGGTCGCCACTGACATAGGTGTACCCCTCGTCTTTGAACAACTCCATTATTGACATTTCCAATGCGTGTTCATTAAAATTTGCCATTGCGTTCACTCCTTTGGTATTCTGCATCAAATTATGATGCAACTACACTTGTATAATAAGCATTATAAAGTGCTTGTACTGTTTCATAATATTTATCTTCATAAGTTTCTGCTTGTGCGTCGGTATACTCTAAGAAAAACTGACAATCAACATCTTCGCCAAACTTATTATTTATAATTGTTGCTATATTCTCAACAAGTTCCATCATCCACATACAAACGGTTTCTTCTCTTGTGTGTGCTAGACTTTGATATTCCCATACATAATCAATCGGAGGTATAGGTGTTTCCTTATCAAAATCCATTTTTTTATCTACGAAATAATAGAAATATTCATCAATATACTCTCCAATAGATATTTGAGCCACATTCAAAATCATCATCAGACGATTTTCTTTGTTTATAGGTTCAAAGATATTAGGAGTGCCGTTCCATTCTAATTCTCGGTATCTATCATAGCTTCGATGAAAATATTTTGCTCCATCATACAAATAATCCCTTCCCAAATTATATTTCTCTATATCTTGCTGAAGTTTATCTATACATCCCTGTAACCAATACTTTCCCGTAAATTGTTTAATCTTATATCCGGCTTGATTTAATATCTCATTTTGTAATTCTTCAGAACACCGGCAGTATTCCGAATAAATTTTCCTTGTATGCTTTTCAAGCGGATATAGATTAGCTGCTATAATACACCACGGCAAATAATCTCTTTCCTCTTGATTATCAATTAGAAAAAGTCGAGCTTTTTCTTGCAATGCTATACGTTCCTTTTCGCATTGCAATTTCTGTATTTCCTTTTCATGTCGTGATTGCAACCAATAAATCAAAAAAGAAACTGCTATTGTTGCCACCAGTGACAATACTCCGATTATAATCTGAATTATATCTGCTAATGACATAGGTTCCTCCTTGTAAATGATAATTTAGACGATACTGCTCAAACATTGTATCAAAAATATTTTGAGTCCAACTCAGATAAATCTTCTTGGAAACAAGGCACTGTTGGCGATGTGTTGCAACTACAAAGGGGGCATGATTTACCTCGAACTGAAATGACTGGTGGTAAATATCCCGTTGCAGGTTCAACCGGAACAATTGGGTATCATGATGAATTTACTGCTGAAGCTCCTGTTATTGTAATGGGACGAAGCGGCAATATTGGCAACCCAAGATTGTACCTTTGCAACTGTTGGACACATAACACATCGCTCTATGTAAAACAAATTTATGAAGCAGAACCGTTGTGGGTATTTTATTTGCTCAAAAATCTAAATTATGATGGCTTTGTTGGTGGTAGTGCAGTTCCTACATTAAATCGAAACGATGTTCATGCTTATGGAATAGCAATTCCACCACTTGAATTACAGAAATCTTTCTCCCAAAAGGTTATGAGCCTTATTTATTGCAAAGAAGAAAATCTTTCTGAAATAGAAAAACTGCAAGAATTGCAGAAAATAATTCTTACAACAATGTCAAGCCGCTAAATTATCATTTATCTTCTGTTTCAAATCTATTCTATCGGTTATCGTCTTGTAGGCTTTCACTATTTTTCTCTGCTTTTCAATATCTGGTACTGGAAGTTCCACCATACAAAGCTCATTCCAATCGAAAATCTCTCTTACGCTTCCGTGTGACTTATACCTTGCATAACGGTCAAATTCTGGTCGGCTGAACCAAAGCATAAGATATTCAGGGTCAAGTTCCTCTTTATTTTCAACTTCAAAAACTGTATAAGAGCTTGAAATGATACAATCTTCTTCATCTAAATAAGCAATAGAAATTTTCTCTCCATTTCGTGAAGTAACGGGTCCGTATGCAAACTGTCCCGTTCTGACTATCTTATAATTCGATAAATCAGTTCCTACAATATTTGCGATTGAAGGAATAAATTTTTTACTTATACTTACGCCAAGCAACTTTGTTACGGCTAAATTCTTATTACGCTCGTCCACAAGTCGAATGTAATTGCCTAATATCTTATATCCTTTTTCCATTCCTACCACCTTAACCAATGTATTTTCTATGAGCAATTTTCACATTGCTCTGCTTGACCATTGCATATTGCAATGTCGTATCTATTCTTCTATGCCCCAAGAGCTGCTGAAGCTGCTCTATTGGCATTCCTTTGTCTATTGCCATTGTTGCAAGTGTTCGCCTGAATTTATGAGGGTGTACCTTATTTAATCCCAAGCGTTTTCCAAGCTGTCGTAATCTCACTTCAATACCTCCGATATTCATTCGATTATACGGAGATTGTAATGAAACAAAAAGTGCTGGATTGTCGTCCTTTCGGCTATTTAAGTAATTCTGCAAATGTATTTTTGTTCTTGCATCAAAATATACTATTCGCTCCTTATCGCCTTTGCCGAAAACCACACATTCTCTTTCGTTAAAGTCTATATCCTCACGATTTAGCAACACCATTTCTCCGACACGCATCCCCGTTGAAGCAAGCATATCAATCATCGCCAAGTCCCTGAGTTCTGTGCAATTATCTCTCATCAATTCAAGTGCTTCATCTGAATAAGTTTCCTTAATGTTTGTTCCGGTCTTAACCTTATGTATTCGCCTGACCGGACTTTTCAAAATATAATCCTCGTCCTCAAGCCAAGAGAAAAAACTGGAAAGTATTCGTCTTATATTATCTATCGTAACTTTACTTGATTTTTTCTTTGCTTGATACTCTGTCAAATAACAACGAATGTCGTCAGTTACGATATATTTGATACTCTTTCCAATACCATCAAGCATTGACTGTATCGTTGCATTATAGTATTTCAGAGTTTTCTCAGAACAGCCTTCAATACGCTTTGCCGATAGGAAAGATTCTACTAAATTCTGTTCTGAAAGTTCCTCATCTTTTTTTATCTTTGTTACCTCATAATCAAAAAGTGTATACTGCAACACCTCTTGCAATCTTTCTGTCTGTGCGTTATTCAGATAAGGTAACATTCCTTGAATAACATCAGTGATTAGGTTCTGTTTCATAGTCAATTCTCCTTTTCTTTTTTAAGAGAACGACTACCAGTGGCAGTCCCTTGTTTTAACTCCCGCCACTGATGGGAGTTCTATTGTAAATGATAATTTAGCGGCTTGACATAGATGTGGTTATTACATCTTTTAAGTCGTTGAGCTTGGCAATTTCATGGGTGTTTTCAATCATTTTCGCATACAACGGTGTTACTTGCTTCTCGAAATGTTGAAGTACATCTTCTGTGGGCAGAATAAGAGGTATCTTTCTTAGCACATTAAGGCTTACATACGATTGAGTGCTTCCTGCCATATATGAAGATATATAGTTCTCCACGATTTTACTTTTTAGATACGAGAGAATGAAATACCGTATTGTAGGATTTTGAGAGGTACGGAACAAACCTACATTCTTTATCGCAAAGTCAACTTCTTTGTCTGTTATGAATGAAATAATACCGATTGTTCCAATCATACTAAAAAGAATATCCCCATATTCGACTTTGCTTCTCTCATTGGCTTTCTTGAAATCGGCTTCACTAATAAAATACGCATCACTACGGTCAACAGCGTATGGGAGCAGATGACGAGAAGTGATAAGATATTTACCAGATTCAGTTGGGCTTGGCGAGTCGTGTGTGCCATCACGAACATCGACGGCGGTATCCAAGTCAACCAAGTTCCAAGTGGCAGGATATTTTCCAAACTCAAATTCTATGTAATCGGAATAGTTGGCTCTTTCGTAGTCAATAAATTCTGATTTGAAGATTGCTTGCACCGTAGCTTCTAAATTATCATTTATCTTCTGCTTTAAAGCAATTCTCTCCGTAATTGCCTTATAACTGTTCACTATTTCAAGCTGGTTTTCAATAGGCGGAATAGGCAATTCTAGTCTGCATATATCATCCCAAGTAATCCCACCACGAACGCTCCCGTCAGTATGTAACCAACAAATTCGGTCAAACTCCGGTCTGCGAAACCACATCATCAGATAATCTTCATTCAAAATGCTGTTATCTATTACCTCAAACATAAAATATGCCGGAGAAACAATAGCAGGTTTTTCTTCATCATACAATGCAACCGGAAGTCGTTCATCACGACCAACATGCATTGGATTACACGCAAACTTTCCTTTTGTTATCAGTTTATATTTACCCAAATCCGTACCAATGACATTTGCAACCGACGGCATAAAGAACTTGTCTATGTTAATTCCCAAAACTCTGTCTGTTATGCTTTCTCTGTTCCGAGTATCAATCAGTCGGATATGGTTTCCTAAAATATCATAATTCGATTTCATATCCCAACTCCTTAAATACAGCAAGCAAATCTGATTTGGATTTTTCCTCTTGAACAAGAAGTTCTTTGAGTTCTCCCTGCAATGACTTCATTTTTGTATCAAAGTCGATGTTCTCATCACGGTTGACAAACTCAATATATCTGCTTGGTACAAGAGTAAATCCTTTTTCTTTTACTTCTTCAAAAGAAGCAGAATAGCAAAACTCCGGCACATTCTCATAAGTTTCCTCATAGCCTTCCTGCTGCCAGTTATGATATACACTTGTAACTTTGGCTCTATCTTCCTCTGTCAATTCAATGTACTTCTTCTCATAAGGACTGCCCATCTGTCGTAAATCCATAAAGAGTATTTCATCTTCTCGGTCACGATAGCGTTTGAGCTTTCCGTTCTGCTCCACAACACGAGCCTTTTTATTCTTATTGAGTACCCAAAGGGTAACGCTGATGTCAGTGGTGTAGAAAAGGTTTCTCGGAAGAATAATAATCGCTTCTACCAAGTGATTTTCTATAAGCTGCTGTCTGATTTTCAGCTCTGTACCGTCATCGGATAATGCTCCATTGGCAAGCAGGAAACCTGCCACACCGTTTTGTGAGAGTTTGGAAACAATATTCAGTATCCAACCATAGTTTGCATTGCTTGTTGGTGGGACTTCATAACCATTCCAACGAGGGTCGTCTACAAGCTCATTTTCGGCTCTCCACTGCTTCTGATTGAAAGGCGGGTTTGCCATAATGAAATCTGCTTTAAGGTCTTTGTGCTGGTCGTTGGTAAATGTATTGGCTGCCATCTCTCCAAGATTTGCAGAAATACCACGGATAGCCAAATTCATTTTTGCCAGTTTGAAAGTGGTATTTGTGTATTCCTGACCGTAAATAGACACTTTCTTTTTATTACCGCTATGTGCTTCTACGAACTTGATGGACTGCACAAACATACCCCCCGAACCGCAACAAGGGTCATAAAGTATTCCATCGTAAGGTTCAAGCATTTCGGCAATCAGGTTTACAATACACTTTGGTGTGTAGAACTCTCCTTTACCTTTTCCTTCTGCAAGAGCGAACTTACTAAGGAAATACTCATATACACGACCTATAATGTCGTTCTCTTTATCATCAGTGTTGATACGATTGATTTCATCAAGCAAAGAAGCCAACTTTACCGTATCAATATGTAAGCGGGAGTAATAGTTATCCGGCAAAGCACCTTTCAGTGCCGGGTTGTTCTTTTCAATCGTATAAAGTGCTGTATCTATCTTCAGGGCAATATCATCCTGTTTTGCGTTTTCAATAATGTATTTCCAACGGCTTTCTTCAGGAAGATAGAATACATTTTCCTGAGTATAAAACGGTTTCATATCCGCATACTTTTCGCCGTGTGTAGCAATAATCTTATTACGGCATTCCTCAAACTTGTCACTGGCAAATTTAAGAAAGAATAAACTCAGAACAACGTGCTTATACTCCGCAGGCTCAACAGAACCTCTCAGTTTATCAGCACTTTTCCAAAGTGCTTCTTCCATTGATATTTCTTTCTTTGGTTTAGCAGCCCTTGCCATCTATAATTACCTCCGTGTTTTAATCTTCATCTAAAATAACTTCGCATATATCTCCGATGTCGCAGTGAAACACCTGACATATCCTCATCAGTACTTCAAGAGATACCGGCTCATTCTTATTTATCTTCGTTGCAGCGTATGATGTAATTTCGGCTGCACGCATTAAATCCTGTCTTTTCATTTGATTGTCAATCATAAGTTTTTGAAGTTTGTTATAGCATATCTTCATCAGTAACACCTCTTCATCTTATAATTCTTCTTCGTTACAGTTAGTCATTTAACATTATATATTAAATTTTCAGTCATTTCAAGATTTCAGGCAGAAATGTAACCTTTCAGACACTAAGGTGTCACTTTTTGCAAACACCTAATGCAACTCTTCTAAAGAATAATAAAAATGAGATGCCGAAGCACCTCAATTATACATTCTATTATTAACATTCAATGCAATCATTGCTATGACCTTTTCTATCGGCGGCTCTTTTCCGTCCGGTGCAACTGCTTTCCAAAAAGCTATTGCTTCCGGTTCAGCACTTTTCATTGCTTCCCGAATGGCAAACTGCATTTCCTCTTTTACTGCTTTTTCGGTTGTTCCATTTTCTTTTGCTATTTGTCTGAAAATGTCGTTCACTTCTACTTCCTCCTATGTCTATTAGTATGTGTCTATCACTGACAGTTGTTGTTATAGCATATTCTCTCTGTCGAAGTCCCGAAAAATTTGTCGATAGCAGAAATTTTTTATACTGAAAAAAAGAAAGCTCGTCGATTAGGACGAACTTCTGTGTTTTATGGAAGTATTTGCTTTGACTGCTTCACAAGTGTATCTATGACTTCATAAATTCTGTTTCTATCTTCAGGAACAAGTTTTTCAAGCTTCTCATTCAGCATTGAGTTCTTGACTGTATATCCCGTTTCCAGAACATCTGTAAGAACCATATCCGATGATACACCTAAAGCATTTACTATCTTTATGAAAGTTTCGAGTGACGGAATTTTCTCTCCACGCTCAACCATACCAATATAATTTGTTGTCAAATCTGTTTTCTCAGCCAAATCTTCTTGGCGTAATTTCCTCGCAAGTCGGAACTTTCTTATATTCTTGCCGATTGTATCGAGCTTCATCACATCACCTCCCTTAGTGTGTTTCCATAACTAATAGTATAGGTTAAGTCGATTTCAAATCACACGCACCCAAAGGAAGTCAAACCAACTATTAGTGATGATTCCCAACTATTTTTATGTTATACTATAAAAGTAGTAATTCACGATTGTTAATGGCGAAAGACAAATCACAACCCAAGAGCCAAGTTAAACAATCTCCATAGAATAAACTTAGGGGTAAAAAGGAATGGACGAACAAAAGATAATATTCAGTAATCGGTTTGAAAAAGAGAAATTTGAGGATTACAAAACAGATTTTGGAACTGGCAACGCAATCACTCCTGACTTTACGGAAGCTGATGATTTTTTGAAATTCATACAGAAGAACCGCAGAAGTGTTCCAAGTAAAGAGCGAATTGCTGACAAGGATAAATTTATCAAAACCGTTTACGAACTATCCAATAGCTTTGAAATTGACGCTGACCTGATAGAATTTGCCGAGGGATATATCGCCAACATCTATGTAGATTATGCCTGCTACACTGGATATATCAAGAAGCTGTTAGCAATTCTTTTTATCCTTGCCGATGATATTTCCTTTTTAGGCGGCAGTAAAGAAAATGCCGATATGCTTTTCAGCTTCACTTATCACACACACCATATTTTCCTGAATAACAGAGAAACAACCGATTTCTCATAATGTACCTGATGGCTACTCAACTGAGCAGCCATCTTTTCGATTTTCCAGACACCGTCTGGAATTTTTAATACGCCGGAATACCGTATCCATAGATATTGCTGCTTCCGACTGCGTACTGTCTTTGCTTGCAGGCGTCGCCTGAGTTACCCTCTACGGTATAAACTGTGCCGTTCTCACACTTCTCTACGATACCAACGTGGTCTGTTGTACCGTCGCCTTCCCAATCGAAGAAGATAATATCTCCTGCCTTTGGTTCATAAGTGCGGTCTTGCCATTTTCCATTTGACTTAAACCAGTTTGCACC
>ENA-OXZY01000628-OXZY01000628.1-human-gut-metagenome-genome-assembly--contig:-NODE-628-length-9727-cov-4.596567_pt1 | contig 9727 bp, 10 predicted proteins | sample MGYA00243423_ERZ652810 | MGnify/ENA primary metagenome ERZ652810 (study PRJEB26926, sample SAMN06164588) | human gut metagenome | biome: ENVO:00009003; feature: ENVO:2100002; material: ENVO:00002003... | reverse complement strand
CACGCCGATTTATTTATGGATATATATGAATAGTTATCGACTGTATTATTTTGGAGCACGCGCATAGCGTGTTTTTTTTTGTTACTGTTCAGTGTGAATAGTAACTTTTTTTATATTTTTCTGAAAATTCACTTTTTATGGCTCCAAACTATAGTCGGTTTCTATATTCATATGGTGCTATCAAACAAATGGAGACCATAATCTCCACTTTTGAAGATAAATGACAGTTTTCATTTATCATATTCCCCACAAAAACAATTGAATTACTGTTAGAATCACATACATGGCATCACATGATGCAAAGAGCTAGGAGGAAAATAAAATAAGTTCAATAGATAATAGAATCCATTGGTTAGAAAGTGAGATATTAGAGATTCAGGAAAGACTGGAGACAATCACTGAGGAAGGAACAATTTATCCTACACAAAAAGACGGAAATGTTAAATGGTATGTTTGGAAAAATGGCAGAAGAGAGTATTTATCAAAGAAAAATGATAAAGAAATCAGAAATCTTGTCAATAAAAAATATCTGGAGCTTTATCTGAAGGACACAATAAATGAACTCAGACTACTCGAGACAAACAGGAAGGCCCGGAAAAAATATAAAACCGATTATGCCCAGAAAATGTTGAAGCAAAAACATTATAGAAGTATACTTTTAGCAGTTGATGAGAAGGAAAATGAAAAGTCACAGGTTCCTAACCCTGAAACTCTCAAGTTTTATACTAAAATGGGAATTATAGTGCGGTCAAAATCAGAAGTAATTATTGCGACAGCCTTGTATGATAATAATATAAAGTTTGAGTACGAGAAGGCGATTAAAATCTCAGATGTTATTTATTATCCCGACTTTACGGTTGAGAAGAAAAATGGCGACATAATTCTTTGGGAGCATCTTGGATTGATAGACAATCCTGATTATCGAAATAAAGCTTATCGAAAGATATTGAAATATAACGAAAATGGATATTATCAGGGAAAAAATCTTATATTGACATACGAAACAGCTGAAAGTCCATTGGACCCAATGGATGTAGAACATGAAATAGAAAAAATGTGCAGGTGATAAAATGCTCAAAAAATTAAGAAGAAAATTTATAGCCATAGCAATGTTATGAGTTTCAATTGTTCTTATTGCAATTGTAGGCACGATAAACATCGCAAACTATATAAGTACAAACGAGGCGTTGGATGCACGTCTTAAGCTGATTGCCGGAGACGGAGGAACATTCCCGGATCTTTTAGATTAGAATAGAAAACATGGGAGTGGAAGGCAATAAAACCGACAGTATAAATGCTGAAAACACAAACACCGGTACAGAAAACACAAACACCGACAAATTCGGCAATACAGCAGATGAAAGTACAAATAAAGGGACTCCAACGCTCAAAGAGCACCATCCGGCTGGATAGATGTACAGCCACCGGAGGATATGAATTTATAATCGTACTGTAAATTAAAAATATTTTTTTACATGCATTTTACACACTAATGATTTTGCATTTTACATTTCCCCATTACTATATCAGTTGTAACAAACAAAGAAATAAATTCAAGAAAGAAATGAAAGAGGAAATTAAAATGAAAAATCGTATGAAAAAACTTTTAGTTTTAGCAACTGCTGCAACAATGATGACAGCAGCATTTACAGGATGTGGCTCAAGCTCAGACGGAGCAGACAACAATGCAGATACAAGCGCAGATGAAGGTACATCAAATGAGAACTTAAGCGGTTCACTTTCACTTGCAGGAAGTACTTCAATGGAGAAGCTTTGTGAGGCGCTCAAGGAGTCATTCATGGAGAAAAATCCTGGAGTAACAGTAACAGTAGAGTATACAGGCTCTGGTTCAGGAATCGAGTCAGTATCAGCAGGAAGCGTAGATATCGGAGATTCTTCAAGAGCACTTACAGATGATGAGAAAGCAAACGGCGTTGAGGAAAACATCGTAGCAATCGACGGAATCGCGGTAATCACAGACAAGGACAACTCAGTAACAGAGCTTACATCAGATGACTTAAAGAAAATCTACACAGGTGAGATTTCAAACTGGAAAGACCTTGGTGGAAAAGATGAGGCAATCGTAGCAATCGGCCGTGAGGCAGCTTCAGGTACAAGAGGAGCCTTCGAGGAGCTTCTTGATGTAAAGGATCAGTGCAAATATGCACAGGAGCTTGACTCAACAGGAGCAGTTCTTGCAAAGGTAGGCTCAACACCGGGAGCAATCGGATATGTTTCACTTGACGTGCTTGATGATACAGTAACAGCAATGAAAATTGACGGAGTAGAGGCAACAGAGGAAAACATTGTAGCAGGCAAATATCTCCTTTCTCGTCCATTCGTAATGGCTACAAAGGGCAAGATTGACGAGCAGAACAATATTGTTAAAGCTTGGTTTGACTATGTAAACTCAGATGAGGGACAGGCAGTTATCAAGAAGGTAGGTCTTATCCTCCCTCAGTAGAAATTATCGGGCATATTAATGATACGAAATACAGACATCAGTATTAATACATATCGATAAGATACATGGTTTCCTCAGGAAATGGCAGGTTTCCTGGGGAACTTTTTGAAACAAGGAGTATCAAATGAAACATAAATCCATAGTAGAGAATGTTGCCAAAATAATATTCACGGTATGTGCGGTTGTGGCAATATTCGCAGTATTATCAATAACAATTTATATGTTCCTTAAAGGTGCACCGGCATTTTTCAAGGTCGGAGTGTTAAACCTCTTATTCGGAACAAAATGGGCGCCGACAGCGGCAGACCCAAGCTACGGAATATTGTACATAATCCTCACATCCATCATAGGAACAGCGGTATCTATACTCATAGGAGTACCGATTGCTCTTCTTACGGCAGTATTTCTCACTGAGGTGTCAAACAAAAAGCTCTCAGCGGTAGTGCAGCCGGCAGTAGAGCTGCTTGCAGCCATTCCATCAGTAATCTATGGACTTTTGGGACTTATGATACTTAATCCGGTATTATACAAGCTGGAGAAACATATTTTTGCAAACTCAGCAACACATCAGTTTACCGGCGGATCAAATTTGCTTGCAGCAATCATAGTGCTTGCAATCATGATTCTTCCTACGGTAATAAACATGAGCGTATCATCAATACAGGCAGTACCGCAGCAGATGAGAGCGGCATCCCTTGCTCTTGGAGCAACAAAGATACAGACAATATTTAAAGTGACGGTTCCTGCAGCAAAGTCAGGAATCATGACAGGAATTGTGCTCGGAATAGGTCGTGCGCTCGGAGAAGCGATGGCTATCAACATGGTAGCCGGTGGAACGGTAAGCTTTCCACTTCTGTTCAACTCAGTGCGTTTCCTTACCACACAGCTTGTCAGCGAGATGGGATACGCCAGCGGTCTTCACAGACAGGTGCTTTTCTCAGTAGGTCTTGTGCTTTTTGTGTTTATCATGATAATCAATCTCACCCTTATGAAACTCAAAAAGAAAGGAGCTGTGGAAAATGACTAGTATAAATGGAAAACGCCGCAGAATAGGCGATGATGTAGTATATTTTTTCATATATCTGTGTGCAGCATTATCGGTAGTGCTGCTTGCGGGAATCATCATATATGTATTTGTCAGGGGAATCGGCCAGGTAAACTGGCAGTTTCTGACCAGCGAGACATCTGTCTTAAGAGGCACTGTCGGAATAGCGGGAAACCTGCTCAATACACTTTACATTATAATTATCACCATGCTCATAGCAACTCCTGTCGGAGTGGGAGCAGCCGTGTACTTGAATGAGTATGCAAAGCCGGGTAAGCTCGTATCCACAATAGAGTTTGCCACAGAGACACTTGCAGGAATACCGTCAATCATCTTTGGCCTATTCGGAATGATGTTCTTTGGACAGACAATAGGCTTTGGCTACAGTATCCTGACGGGCTCACTGACACTGACACTCATGGTGCTGCCTCTCATTACCAGAAATACACAGGAGGCGCTGAAAACTGTACCGGACAGCTACAGACACGGAGCAGTCGGACTTGGAGCCGGAAAATGGCACACCATCCGCACCATTCTGCTGCCGTCAGCCATGCCGGGAATCATCACAGGTGTTATCCTTGCAATCGGCCGAATAGTCGGTGAGTCAGCAGCACTCCTCTTTACAGCAGGAAGTGCAGGAATGCTTCCAAAGGTTGCCAGCGGATATTTCTCAAAGATAATGCAGTCAGGTGGAACACTTACCATCAAGCTCTACCTTGCAGCGACAAGTGAAGGAAAATTCGACCAGGCATTTGGAATTGCGGTTGTGCTTCTCGTAATCGTATTCCTTATCAATATTCTGACAAAGGTGCTGGCAAAGAAATTCCAGGCGAAGTAGTTAATGAAATAACTCATATATAATAAACTAAGGAATAAGGAGCTTTGATTTCGGTCGGAGCTTCTTTTTTTGACTTTTTCAAAAAAATTAAATTTCATGGAACCAAAACATACCTTATACTGTCTAATATATGTAAACAGTTTACGGAAGGGAAAAGCATATGCAACTTATAACAAAGGAGGAACTTGCGGATCTGATCTTTGAAAATAAAGAGAGTATGTACAGACTGGCATATACGATAGTGGAAAATGATGCGGATGCACAGGATGCTGTCGGGGATGCGATAGTAAAGGCTTTCGGAAATATTCAAAGGCTCAGAAAGAAAACAAGTGCAAAATCATGGCTGATGCAGATATTGGTAAATTCAGCACATGATATTGTGCGAAAAAGAAGCAAGTGGAAAATAGTAGAAAAACAATTGGACGATACCGCTGTCACAGAGGCGTTTGAGTCTGATGAGATGTTACCGATAGTAATGGAATTAAAGGAAGAATTCAGAGAGATAATAATTTTATATTATTATGAAGAGTTTTCTGTCGGGGAAATCTCAAGAATGTTAAAAATTCCTACAGGAACAGTAAAATCCAGACTGGCAAGAGGGCGGGATAAGCTCTCAACAATACTATAAGTAAACGGAGAGTGCAATGAAAGATATAAGCAATAGTGTTGATGACAAATTAAAAATTTATGCGTCATCTCAAAAAGTAAGTATTCCTGACAGCTATAACCTGATGGTTGAGAATCGTGTAGACCGGTGCTTGAAAGAAAATGTACCAGCGAAATATAAGATTCACAAAACAGTGGCTGCAGCGGTTGTTGTAGCAATAGCGTTAGTAGGAACAGGCGGTGTATATGCTGCAAAAAATTATATTTTTGACAGAATGGATTCCATATCTGATACAGAAAAAGAAGACTATGTAAGTCAGGTCAACAAAGCGGCTGTGGATGCGGATTCTTATTCGCGAGAGCTGACAGATGATGAAATTAACCGATTTAAGGAATTACAGAGAGACTATGAAAATAGTGGAAAATTCCCCAAAAATAAATTAAAAAGTATTGATTCACCGGATAAGGCAGATTCAGATAAGGTGTGTTTTGAAGAAAACACCAGTACATTTTATCTGCCGGAAAAACTTTCGGATGAGGATATTCTTGAGATAATAGATTTCTGTTATTCAAGGGATTACAGCTTATCACAGTATAATAAAAATGAGCTGTCTAATCAGAATGTTGAAGAAAATATAAGCGAACAGGATGCTGTGAATATAGCAAAGGAAACAGTGGCAAGAGTATATGGAATAGATATACATAATGTGGATGTCGATGTTGAGCATGATATGAGTAACGGAAGTGACGGAACATTTTCAAGTGAATATGTATATATCACAGATAAAAGCAGTGGCATAGAGTATTCAGCAGCAGTGGATATGCAGAGTGTGACAGTTTATTATGTGGAGAAAAATTTGGCGGAGTATTCTTCGTCGTCAGAACTTGAAAATAAGCCACTTTATGAACAAAAAGCTGTAGAGGCAGAAAATATTGCCGAGAAGTTCATGAATTATAATGAAGGCTGGAGCAAAAAAGAAATAGAATATGCCATAAACTCAGAGAAAATGCTAAGGAAGGGCATTATAGATTTCTACTTTACAACAAAGGATGGAAATGTTTGTAAAGTAAGTTATAGCCAGTCAGAGGATACATTTTACAGCATTTGTGTAATAGATGAAAAAGTATGCGAAGCGATGAGAGCGAGTTATGAAGAGGCATCACAGGAGCAGGAAAATGCTGTCATAAAAACAATAATAAAATAATTTACAAAGGAGAAATGAAAAAATGAAGAAAGTATTATGTATGTTAATAATGACAATTGCAATTGGAATTATGGGAGGAGGAACTAGAACATATGCAGATGAGATTAAAGACAATTCTGAGATAGAAGAGCAGTATTTTGAAATATTAGCATATGATGCAGAAAATAATAGGAGCTTAGCTGTATTAAGTACTCATAATGCTAATGCTGAGGTAGCAGGAAATGGAGTAAGACTTAGAAATAATCCAAATACTAATTCTAAAATTTTAGAGTTAATGTATTCAGGCGAATTGGTATGGATTGACTGGAGTAAATATGGAAAAGGCGGTTTGGAGTGGTTTTATGTTCAAAGATTAAAAACAGGAACATATGGTTGGGTAAGTAAAGAGTATATTGCTCAATGGGATTAGTAAGAGATTGAAATTATAAGGTGATTATAGGTGAAATTAAAAAGCATACGATAGAAGAAAAGTAATAACAAGTGTGTTAGTTGGAACAATTATTCTAGCACAATAATTCCGTATGTTAATGAAAAATAATCTATGATTTGGGGTATGGAAAGTGTTAGTAAATTATAGATTAGAAAGGTTGGTTGATATGAGTGAAATACAATTGATGCATTATAAACAGAAAACTCCGGAAGAAACGGTCCAATTTCTTCAAGATATTTTAAAAAATATGAAGGTTGAAGTAACTGAAACATGGCAGGAAAGAAGTTCCATCGGAACATATGCTCTTCGCTTAGATTTTAGGGGAACTAAAATAGGAGCTAATGGTAAAGGCGTTTCTAAAGCTTACGCTAAAGCCAGCGCTTATGCGGAGTTTTTTGAGCGTTATCAGAATGATATATTGGGACCAAGAGTGTTTTTTGGAAGTAAATTTCCCTTTTTGATGTCTCCTGATGAAAAAATACTTTCATCAGCTGAGATTGTTCAAAACGCTAATTCATTTACTTCTTTATATTTTTCTCAGAGGGGACTTAGTGGAGTTTCTGATGAGGAGAAAGCGAAAGCGTTTTATGATGTCCAAAAGGTTGATTATCATATTTATGGATTAGAAGATAAATATATTACGTTACCTTTCTATAGCATAAAAGAAAAGAAAGTTGTGTATTTGCCGAAGTCAACCTATACACCATTTTATGGCTCAAACGGTATGTGTGCTGGAAATTCACCAGAAGAGGCCCTTGTTCAAGGGTTGTCTGAGATAATTGAAAGAGTTGTTCAAAGAAGAATATTTACTGAAAAGCCAGCGCTTCCAGATGTTCCAGAAGAATATATTCAGCAGTTCCCATATGTTTATGAGATTATTCAAAAACTTAAGGAACAAGAGAAAGAAGGCTATTATTATTTTATCAAGGATTGTTCGTTTGGTGGTCAGTATCCAGTTGCAGCATTAATTGTTTATGAAAAGAATACGGGAAAATACGGAATAAAGCTTGGCTGTCATCCAGATTTTGGGGTAGCAATAGAGAGAACGTTAACAGAAGCGACTCAAGGACAAGATTTGGCAGAGTATTCAAAAAGAAGTTCTGTTGACTTTACCAATAACCATGTTGATGAATGGAAAAATATATATAACAGCTATAAATTTGGTATGGGTCAGTATCCATATCAGTTATTTAGCAAGAATCCGACATATGCTTTTACACCAGTTGAAGATGTATCTGGTATGGATAACTGGGAAATTTTACATAGATGGATTGGAAAAATCACTAATGCTGGATATGATGTTATGATAAGAGATGTTTCATATTTGGGTTTCCCTAGTTTTCATATTATTATTCCAGGTTTATCTGAGATGGTATATCCTAGCGATCTGCAATTCAGGGCAACAAATACACGGTACTATGTGTCAAATATTCTACGCGATTGCCCAGAAAAAATTAATGCAAAAAATAGTAAGTTGTTCATATCAACAATGGAATATTTCCTTGGTAATGCGTATGAAAATACAATGGAATCATACTATGGTGTAGTTAATCCTGAAGATGTACCTTGCGAGAAAATATATTGTGGCTGTGCTTATTTTATCGCGATGAATTATGTGCTTAGAGGTGAATATAGTAAAGCTTCAGAAAAGATGGACTATATTATGTATATGGCAGATGAAGGTATTTCTAAGGACTTAATTAATAAGAGTGAGTTTTCGTTCTTGCAGGCGGTTAAATATTATGTATCTGCCATGGCATCTATTGACAATCATGAGATTGTAATGGAATATCTGCGAACTTTATTTGATGAATATATTTGTAACAGGGTAGATGATATTTTTATTGATCAGAGGAACGTTATTATTAAGCAGTATCCATGTTTGACTAAAAATAGTATTACGAATCGTGAAAAGTATTCAGGATTATATGAATCCATTTCTCAATATACATATGCATTACGTACACGACAGATGGCAGATATTATTGAACAAAGCGAATTATCAAAATTTGTTGACTAATCGCATTTAGCTTTTAATCTACTTTGGCACTAACCCTTGAAAAAAAGGGATAATGTAATATTATATAGAAAGGAGCTTTAATATGGAAAAGTATGGACTTCTTGAGGAACATGAAATGGACAGTATTATTGCTGATAGCAATGAAAAGACTGTAGCTTCCGATGTTGCCTCATCCGCAACTGCTGGTGCAGCAGCTGCTGGTTGTGCTGTAGCTGCTTCATTTGCAGCATAGCTCTATTATGTATGGGACAGAGCTGTCCTTAAAACAAGGAGGATGGTGCTAATATTTTAGTACTGTCCTTTTCTTGATAATGTGAGGAATAATTTATGCAGGTAATTCAAATAAAAGATGTTTGTAAAGCATTTGACCAGCGACAAGTTTTAAATAATATTTCTTTAAGTGTTGAAGAGGGGGAAATTTTTGGCTTGCTTGGACCTTCGGGAGCTGGAAAGACAACTTTAATAAAAATGCTTATTGGTCTACTTTCGGCAACATCAGGAAATATTGCTATATTGGGGAAAGAATTAGATAAAAAAATTGATGAAAGTTTCCCATCATTTGGCATGGTTTTAGACAATGACGGGCTATATGATAGATTAAATTGTTATGATAATCTAGAACTGTATGCTAGAATTTATTCAATTAGTAATCGAAAAAAAGTAATCAATGATTTATTAGAAAAAGTTGGTCTGATAGAAAGTTCAAAAAAAAGTGTTTCTAATCTTTCTAAGGGAATGCGTCAAAGATTGTCATTTGCCAGAGCTATTTTACATTCTCCTAAAATAGTATTTTTAGATGAACCTACCAGTGGTCTGGATCCAGCTACTACATTGCAAATTCATTCGATGATGAAAATGTTAAAAGAAAGTGGAACTACAATTTTTTTAACAACGCATAATATGAATGAGGCTCAAAAGATGTGTGATCATCTTGCTCTTCTGAACGAAGGAAATATAGTTGAAGAAGGTACACCAGAGGACATCTGCTTACATCATAGAAAAAAATGCGAAGTTAATATTGAGATGACCAATGGTGAAAAATATATGGTAGATTCACACGATCTGCTTACAGTATTACAAACTGTACTTGATACTAATAATAAAATACGCAGTATCCAT
>ENA-OXZY01000622-OXZY01000622.1-human-gut-metagenome-genome-assembly--contig:-NODE-622-length-9761-cov-6.924274_pt1 | contig 9761 bp, 10 predicted proteins | sample MGYA00243423_ERZ652810 | MGnify/ENA primary metagenome ERZ652810 (study PRJEB26926, sample SAMN06164588) | human gut metagenome | biome: ENVO:00009003; feature: ENVO:2100002; material: ENVO:00002003... | reverse complement strand
GCGGCAGGTCTTTGTGTCGCTATTTTCGCTCTTGTTGTCCATACCGTTTTTGCGCAAAAGATGGATGATATTTTGACCGTTATAGAAAAAGCGGACGCCATCATCTCTTCGGAGGGCAGAAGGAGAGGCATCTGATGAGGGGGAAGCGGAATTTCCATCTGCTCTCGCAGCCGGAGGTCATCATTATCCCGATGATTGATATCATGCTCTTCCTGCTGGTATTTTTCATGGTGAGCACGATTTATATGGTTCATCTGAATACGCTTCCTGTTAATTTGCCTGCAGCGCAGGCGGCGCGATCGGAAACGAAGCCGACAGTGGTTTCTGTCACGGTGAATAAGGCGGGCCATGTCTTTTATGATATGGATGCAAAACCGACGGCTGGTATTTCCGAAAGGGTAAAGAAAACGCTTGCGGAAAAGCCGGAGACCATATTCGTCATCCGCGGGGACAGGGATACGAATTATGCGGATATTACAAGTGTGCTTGATTCGTTGAAGGCCGCGGGAGCGCGCCATGTCTCCCTGGCAGCAGAATCGGGGAAGAGGTAGTTATGCATTATCGTACGAACTGGCTTGTCGTTATTCTTCTGGCGCTTGGTCTCCATGGTGCCGTCTTTGGCGGACTGATATTGGTAAGGCCGCTGCTGGACGGATCGGCGGAGGAAGTCGCGTCGGAAGTGGGAACAACCATTGAATTGGAAGACGCACCGCAAAGCGGCGAGGGGGAAGAAACGAAAGATCCCGGCTATGAAGATGGTGCGGAGGGAGGTTCTCTTGTAGGAGAGGCACTTCCCGGCAAAGGGCTGGAAAATATAAAAGCGGCGGATATTTCTAATGAGCCGGCAGCGGAAACGGATATCGTGAAAGTTATGGAGGAACGGGAAAACCCGCCTCCCGATACGGAACCGGAACCTTTGGAAGAGACGGAAGCCGACGTTCCCGAAGAAAAGGCGGATACTGAACCGATCGTTGCGGAAAATGAAAAAGATGCGGTGAAGAAATTCCAGCAACAAATTGAAGACGCAAAAAAAGATCCGAAGAAAAAAATATCAAGTACTATCGTGGTGAAGAAAAAAGGTGACGGCAGTACGCATACGATGGGTCAGCCGCCGAAAATCATCGTGGATTCTTATCCGCCGGAAGGGATGTATACATTTAAAGGCGTTGTCCGTGTGTTTACGACGATCGGAGAAGATGGGAAGGTAAAGAAGACAAAGGTGGCGGTTACTTCAGGGCGGCGCAGTGTGGATGAGCTGGCGATGGCGTTCTGCCGCCGCTGGACGTTCAAACCGGCGCTCGACTCGAAAGGACAGCCCATGGAATGTATCAAATTGATCCGTATACCGTTCAATCTGCCGCCGGAAAAGATGAAAGATCAAATTGACAGGAATACATAGTCCATCCGGGAAATCGGCGGATGATGTGATTAAAGAGGGAAGAGCAGATGAAAAAAAGAACGATAAAATTTTTATACAGTGTCGCAGCAGCGCTGTTTCTCTTGTTGACTGCGGCACTGCCTGCCGAAGCGGCACAGAACTGGATGCAGGTCTATGCCCATGTGGAGCAGATGATCAATAAGGGCGTCGAACAATATAATAACGGCGATTTAGAAGGCGCGAAAAAAATAATCAATGATTCTTACTATGGGGTTTACGAAAATGACGGGCTGGAAAAAGCAATCAGGACGACTATTTCTTCGAAGAATGCCAACCTGACGGAATATCAGTACAGCGAGCTGAAAAAAGCGATTCGTGAAAATAGGGGTAAAGATGCGGTTCGCGGAGAAGCCGATAAACTTCTTTCTATGATGAAAAATGATATCGAGTCTCTTGACAGCAAAGGGGCAGGCGGCGGGCGGTGGACTTCTTTCTGGCCGGCATTCCTGATCATGCTTCGCGAAGGGATGGAAGCGATTCTCGTTCTTGTAGCGATTATGGCGTATCTGGCGAAGTCGGGAAATAAAAAATACCTCGGCACCGTTTACAACTATTCCATTGCTGCTGTGGCGGCAAGCTTTATCACTGCTTATATTTTCAGCGTTATCCTCGGTAAGTTTACCGGCGGCGCGTCAAGAGAAGCTATTGAAGGCGTGACAGCCCTTATTGCTGTCGCTGTTCTTCTGTCCGTCGGATTTTGGATGGGCGGAAAGGCAAAAGGCGATGAATGGAAGAAATATATAGAAAGCATGATGAAAACGACCATTACCACAGGAAAAGCGAGGGCTCTCGGGCTGGCGGCGTTCCTTGCGGTGTACCGTGAAGGGGCGGAAGTGATTCTTTTCTACCAGGCGCTTTTTAACGGCGCTTCAGGGGATACTGATATGATCTGGTTCGGATTCGGGACCGGATGTGCGGTTCTTGCTGTTGTTTTTGCCGTTATCCGGCTGGGTCTGTTCCGTATACCGCTCCGTCCTTTCTTTATTGTCACAAGTATTCTGATGTACCTTATGGCTGTCAGCTTCGCCGGCGGCGGAATCAGCTCTTTGCAGGAAGCCCAGCTTGTTCCCCAGACGGTAATTACCGCTTCATGGTTCCCAAATATTGACTGGCTCGGCCTTTATCCGACTTATGAGTCTGTGGGGCTCCAGCTTGCGCTTCTTATTGCTGCAGGTATCACGCTGATTGTCCGTGGAAGAAAGCGCGCGTAAATATTTCTTTCAGACTCTTCAGAAGAATAAGAAGGGTCGTAAAGCAGGGTTATAATTGGGGGCTTGATCTCCAGGCGCCCCATTTATATACAATTATTTTTCCATTTTTTTATAAGGAGAGTGTTAAAATGAACAGTTTCAAAAAAGTTTTTACCGCAGGACTTGCTGCCGCTGCATTATTGGCGGGAGGCATGACGGCTTCCGCAGGATTCCAGGAATATCCGATCGGCGATGAACAGGAAGATACCGTCAACCACTTCAAAGTGGCCCTCGTATATTTCCAGCCTGTACAGATGGAACCGGAAGGCTCCATGCTGGCAGCGGATAAGGCGGATATCCATATGGAGACCGATATCCATGCCACGGAAGGCAACGAATGCGGCTTCGGCATCGGCGAATGGATCCCGTACCTCACCGTCCATTATAAACTGACTAAATTACAGACCGGCGAATCCATTGAAGGCGTATTCATGCCGATGAGCGCCGATGACGGTCCGCACTACGGCGCAAACCTGAAGCTTCTTGGCGCAGGTACATATGAATGCGAATTTTCCATTGACAGTCCGGCACGTCAGAATTACAGCCTCCATGTAGATAAGGAAACAGGCGTTACCGGTCGCTTCTGGGAAGAACCGGTCGTCATGAAATGGACTTTCGACTACGTTCCGCGCAATTGGTAATGTAAGAGGGAAAGCAGGCGGAACGGTCTTTCCCAAGTGATGTTTTCAAAATGCTGTAAAGAAATCCCCGGGCGGCAGGACAATAAAGAAATATAATATCTGCGCTGCGGAAAAATTTCTTTATCCGGTCTGTCCCGGGGATTTACTTGCAGCCGTTTCTTTTTGTGATTATTCGAAAGGAATTCTCATGATGCAGTTTCAAATGTTTCTGCAGCAGCTTATTCCCGCCATGGAATTCGGTACTGCGCTTATGACGCCGCTGGCAGTGCTGCTTGCTATTCTGTACAGTTGTGACGGAGGGAATCTTCGCAAAACTTTCAGAAAAGCTGCTTATTGGGGATTTTGGGGCTCTGTCTTCATCATGGCGGCCAAACAGGGGACAAGAAATGCGGTCAGCCGTGAAGGGTTTGAGGGATTGATGGCATTTTTCGCCATTATCAGCGAACTTATTCTGGCAGGTGTGCTTCTCGGTTCATCCGAAAAATTCATGAAGCGGCTTGGCATTTTTAAAAAGGGCGTCATTATCAACGTACTGGCTCTTACGATGTACTACGGCATGGAAATATGGCTCATTCCCGTGACCACCGTACTGAATGTGAATAATCCGTTTTCTGCGGAAATGCTTATCCGCATGCTCGGATTTGCTACAGGATTATTTATTGCTGTCATGGGGAGCTGGCTCATTTACCATGCGGCAAAATCGCTGAATGACAAACGGCTGTATACTGTATTTCTTATACAGGTGGCGGCGCTTTTAATTCAGCAGATTATTTATCTTGTCCAGATTCTGATGGCAAGGGGAATCCTTCCTGCACGGTACCTGATCAAGGTGATGGCACCGGTTATTGATCACCAGGACTGGTTTATTTTCATTGTGTTTATTGTGGTCTTTGCGGTTCCTGCCGCATTGTTTTCACAGAAATGTCCAGCGAGGCCGGCAGGCTGCAATCCTGCACAGTATAGGAAAATCGTGGCAGACGATATACATAAAAAGCGCTGGGGCAAGGCTTCCGTAGGCGCGCTCATCGTGATGATCATTCTTTCCAGCGTGGGCAGTGCTTATGCAAACAAAAAGGAAGAATTGGTTCCTGCGGTGTCCGTTACCGCAAAGGATCAGATGGTGAGCATTGATATCAATAAGGTGAATGACGGACATCTCCACCGTTTTGCCTATCGGACGAAGAAAGGGACGCAAGTGCGTTTCATCGTGGTGCTGAAAGGCGGCTCCGCTTACGGAGTCGGACTGGACTGCTGTGAAATCTGCGGGCCGACAGGCTATATTGAAAGAGAAGGACAAATCGTCTGCAAACTTTGCGACGTGGTTATGAATAAGCAAACAATCGGACTTCCCGGCGGCTGCAACCCGATTCCCGTAAAATATGGAGTAGGGAACGGACAGATCCGGATCGAGCAGAAAGAGCTGGATGCCGCAGCGAAGTATTTCCGTTAGCAGAAAGGAGGATATAATTGTTCTGGCAAATGGTAAAAGGCGCCATACTCCGGCAGGGGCGCCAGCTTCTTTTCGTGGCGCTTACCGTAGCCCTCGGCATTTCACTGGCAACGGCAATGCTGAATGTCATGTTTGACGTAGGAGAAAAGGTGAATCAGGAACTGAAAGCCTTTGGCGCAAATATCACGGTGACGTCAAAAAATTCCTCCATTCTGAAAGATATTTACGGGCTGGACGATGAATCGGCACCGAAAGAATACTTGAAAGAATCTGACCTGGGGCAAATCAAGACTATCTTTTGGACAAATAACATTGTCGCCCTTTCTCCCCATCTGAACGGCCATGTCACGTTGGACAACGGTGTATCTGTTCCTGTTTCAGGCACATGGTTTGATCATAAGATGGATCTTCCCACCGGTGAAGTTTTCGTTACAGGAGAGCAATATCTCAAGTCCTGGTGGCAGGTAGATGGAGAATGGCCTGAAGAAAAAGAAGAAAATTCCGTTCTTGTGGGGAAGGATCTGGCGGCTTCCCTGCATGTAAAAAAGGGAGACACCCTTTACTATACTAATAAGGATGGAACAAAAGGTTCATTTACCGTTTCAGGCATTCTTACCGGCGGCGGTGAAGAAGACGGTGAAATTATCGCGTATCTTCCGGCTGTGCAGAAAGCTCTCGGTCTGGAAGGAAAGGTGGATACCGTCACTGTCAGCGCCATGACGACACCCGAAAACGAATTGGCCCGCCGTGCCGCTGCCAATCCGAAAAGCCTTTCTATCAAAGAATATGAAATCTGGTATTGTACTTCATATGTAAGCTCCATCGCTTATCAGATCGAAGAGGTCATCCACGGTTCCGTGGCCCGTCCTGTCCGCCAGATTGCCGAATCGGAAGGGCGTATTCTGGACAAAACACAGCTTCTTATGCTTCTTATTACTGTCCTTTCCCTGCTTTCTGCCACCATGGGGGTTTCTAACCTGGTCAGCGCAAATATCATGGAAAGAAGCAGGGAACTGGGGCTGCTGAAGGCCCTCGGCGCAACGGATGTTTCGGTAATCATCCTAGTCCTGTCAGAAATTTTTATGGCAGGTCTGGCGGGTGGTATCTTAGGCTATTTTGTAGGGATCGGCTTTGCGCAGATTATCGGTCATGCTGTTTTCGGATCGGGTATCGCGGTGAACCTGATTGTCATTCCGATTCTCATCGTGCTTCTGATTCTTATGATCCTGCTTGGCAGTCTGCCTGCGATTCGTTCGATTCTCAGGCTCCGTCCGGCAATTGTTCTCCATGGCAGGTGATTCCTATGAATATAAAACGATTACATATGTACCTGGTCATGGTGACAAATGCGCTTCTGCGGAGAAAGCTGAGAATGTTCATTGCCCTTTTGGCCGTGGCCATCGGTGCGACAATTATTTCGGGCATGATCACGGTGTATAAAGAAGTACCCGAGCAGATGGGGCGTGAATTCCGCGCATACGGTGCAAATCTCCTCCTGCTTCCCGCCAACGGGAAAGCAACCATGGAGGAGGCGGCTGTCGCTCCCGTTTATGATATGCTGAAAGACAAAGAAATAATCGGTGCGGCGCCTTTCCTTTATGAACGTTTGAAGATTAATGAGTCACCCGTACTTACCGGCGGCACTGATTTCAATGAGATCAGAAAGGTAAGCCCCTACTGGCAGATCAATGGAGAAATGCCGAAAGAAAATTCCAAAGAAATACTCCTTGGCTATGAGCTGTCCGAACGCTTTCAGGCGAAACCGGGGTCGCAGGTTATCGTAGCGCTTGGCGACGGAACGAAGGAAGAAACATATACTGTTTCGGGCATTGTCCGCACCGGAGGCAAAGAAGAACAATTTGCCTATGTGGATATTAAGAGCCTTTGGGATTTTCTGGGAAAGCCGAATCTTCTGAGCATGGTGCAGGTGAGTGTTGTGGCGAATTCAGGAGACCTGGAAGCTCTTGCGGCCCGTATGGCGGCCGAAACACCCGATGTCCATCCGCAGACAGTAAAGCAGATTGCCGCATCGGAACAGACCGTCCTCGGCAAACTGCAGGCCCTTGTTCTGCTCGTTACGGTAGTTGTTCTCCTTCTGACGCTTGTCTGTGTGGGAACGACGATGACCGAAGTCGTTTCTGAACGGCGCCGTGAAATCGGTTTGAAGAAAGCCCTTGGGGCAACGAACAGAAATATAGCAGGAGAGTTTTTCGGAGAAAGCTGTATGCTCGGCTTTATCGGCGGAATAATCGGCACAGGATGCGGATATCTTTTTGCTCTTGCCGTCGGAGTCAATGTTTTTGGCAGGAGTCTTGAAGTTTCATTTCCCATTGCGATTATGACGATTATTCTTTCCATTGTAGTGACAGCTGTGGCGACGATGCTGCCTGTACGAACCGCTGTAAAAGTGGAGCCGGCCATCGTCCTGCGTGGTGAATAAGGAGCGTATGATGAGTCTTTTAAAATTAACCGATGTGGGCATGCTCTACGGCGGGCGTGTTCCTGCACTGGAACATATCAACCTGACCGTGGAAAAAGGAGACTGGCTCGCCGTCATGGGGCCGTCCGGTTCAGGGAAAACCACGCTGATGAATATCATCGGCTGTATGGATAAACACACTTCGGGGGAAGTCATCCTTGACGGAATCAATCTGAATGAAGTGTCCAAAAACGAACTGACACAGATCCGGCGTGATAAAATCGGCATGGTGTTTCAGCAGTTCCATCTGATTCCCTATCTGACGGCTGTGGAAAATTTGATGGTCGCCCAATACTATCACAGCATTCCCGACAAGAAAGAAGCCATGGAAGCCCTGGCCCGTGTCGGTCTTGAAGACAGGGCGGGTCACCTGCCGAGCGAGCTTTCCGGCGGCGAACAGCAGCGCGTGTGTATCGCAAGAGCTCTGATCAATTATCCGGTCCTCATTCTTGCCGATGAACCGACAGGAAATCTGGATGAGAAAAATGAAAAACTGGTCATGAACCTTTTCCGTGAACTCAATGAAGAGGGGCATACCATCATTACCGTTACTCATTCCGACCATGTCGGCAAAGCGGCAAAACGGATCGTTATCATCGAGCATGGACATATGCGTGAAGGAGGAGAAGAAGAAAAAGCATGAAAAATTTAAAGAAATATGGCGCTGCGGCTGCAGCCGGCCTGGTGGCAGCGACGCTGCTCAGCGGCTGCGGTGATACCAAAGAAGCGCCTGCGTCCGAAGGCAGCACAAAATCGGGGCTGACCCAATATAAACCGCCGAAAGTGGACACGAAAGGGCTCCTTTCCAAGGCGAAAGACGGTACCTTTGAAGGAAAGAGCGCCGCAAATGGAGAAGGAGAGTATTCCATTATTTCCATTACGGTGAAAGACCATAAAATCACGGCAGCTACTTTTGACGGCTTCCTGAAAGACGGAAAACGGAAAGGGGAGGATTATGGAAAAACAAACGGAAAAATAGAAAATAAGGTTTATTACAACAAAGCCCAGCTTGCATTGAAAGCAAATAAAACTTATGCGGAAGCGCTGCTGCAGAAACAGGAGTTGAATAAAGTCGATGGAATCTCCGGTGCTACCCTTTCCTATAAGCAGTTTTTCGATGCGGCGCAGCGTGCTTTAGAAGAAGCGGGCAAATAATTATTGTCATCGGGAACGTGTAACAGCGTTCCTGTTTTTATTTCCATGGACGGCGGGATATAATGTAAAAAAACAGGAAGGAAAACCATGGACAGAAAAAAGAAAGCTGACGGACTTTTGGCGGGTACTGTATTAATCTGCCTGCTTGCGGCGCCATTTAAAGAAACCGGCTTGCTTGGCGGCGGGCTTTTCCATATGGCCTTTGCTGCTTCCGTAGGAGGAATTGCCGACCTTTTTGCCGTATCTTCCCTTTTCGGAAAACCGCTGGGGATTTCCTGCCGCACTGACATCATTGCCAGACGGCGGGACCAAATCGTGGACATGGCGCGGGACATGGTAGGGAAAGAACTGTTTACGGAAGAACTACTGGAAGATTTTCTGGAAAAGAATTTAAGCTGTGAGCTTATTCTTGCCCAAATTGAAAAACAGGAAGAACTTCTCCTGCCTTTACTGGAATCTGCCTGCCGCTGCGGCATTCTTGCCGTGGATAAAGGCAAGCTCTGGAAGCTGCTTCTTCGGGAAGGAAAAAGTGTTATTCAAAAAGAAAACTGGGCAGGCCGTATCGCTTTCGTTCTTTACACATTGAAAAACTATGAAGGAAAACAGGTACTTGCCCAAGTACTTGCGAAAGAAGTGAAAGGCTTCCTTCAGAACCGCTTTACCCAGACAGAAGTAAGACGGCTCTATCAAAGCGCCTGGGAGAAATACAGGGACAGGGGGTGGTTCCGCGGTTTGCTGGAGAGCTTTGTTGAAAGAGAAGAAACGGAAAATATCCGCCTTATTCAGGAGCAGGTATGGAATCTGGCGGATTCCATTGTTAATCCCGGAAGCGAAGTAAGGTGCGCCCTTGGAAAGAGTTATGACAGCTTTCTTAAACGGCTTACAGAAGATAAAAAACTGCAGGAGGAAATCAATACATGGGTGTCCGCTAATCTTGCACATCTTTTGGAAAACAGGAAAAACTTTTTTGAAAACTTTTGGGAGAGCCATCAGGAAAATGCGGAAAAATTCCTGGCAGGGAAAATACTCGACCTTGTAAAAAATGAATTGGGGAATCCTGAAAAAAAGGAAAGAAACGATAAATTCCTCTTAAAGCAATGCAGGCGCCACGTCGGCTGGCTCCATGAAAAAATTGCCGGCGGTGTCACCAAAGCACTCTCTCCTTATGACGGCAGAAAGATGGCAAGCATGGCAAAGAACAGTGTCGAAAATGAAGTGCAGGCTATCCGGATTAACGGTACCATCATCGGCGGTATGGCAGGACTGCTCTTCTATCTTGCGGTATGGTCGGGAGGGATTTTCTGATGAAAAGATATAAAACGGCGAACCGCATCTTCCTGGCATCAGC
>ENA-OXZY01000618-OXZY01000618.1-human-gut-metagenome-genome-assembly--contig:-NODE-618-length-9780-cov-4.009357_pt1 | contig 9780 bp, 8 predicted proteins | sample MGYA00243423_ERZ652810 | MGnify/ENA primary metagenome ERZ652810 (study PRJEB26926, sample SAMN06164588) | human gut metagenome | biome: ENVO:00009003; feature: ENVO:2100002; material: ENVO:00002003... | reverse complement strand
GCTTGGGTAACTCTCATTCTTGAAACGTTTTATAGCCTCCTGCACTTTCTTAGGATTGCCGCCTCCAACGCTACCTGTTATCTTCATAATAGCCTCATTAGAGACCCCATATTCCGAATAAATATCTCTCAAAATTGATACAATCATATCTGCATGTTGGTCATCAACTGCATATATTAGAGTTTTTCCCTGTTCTTCTGGATTCTCAGGATCTATATCTCTAGCAATCTCGCCTAAAACGGTCTTATTGAAATTCTCTGTAATAACCTGCCGATTAAATTGTTCAACATCAAAATCTAATTCATCATCCAACAACTCACTATTTGTAATTTCACCTGTCACAGGATCATAAATCATAACTGTATCACCCGATTTGTAGTGAATTCCACCTGTACTGAGTTTTGTTTCCAAATGATGAGGAGCATCATGATCTACTAAATATCCTTCTATGACAGCTTCTCTATATGTATATTTAAACACTGGTTGTCCAAAAATTTCTGTCGTCTGAAGTGCAGGTGTTGCCGTAAGTGCAATCTTCACCGCATCGAAATATTCAATCACACTTCGATATTTGCTTTGATAATCTCTTTGGTCACGATACAAAATTTCGGTGTCGCCCATTTCCTTGTCAAGAATATATCCGCGGTGTGCTTCATCTATGATAATAAGATCATAGTCTGTAACCGCCGGCATAGTTTCTCCATCATTATATAGAATACGCTTAACCATGCTCTGAACAGTTGCCACCTGTATTCTGGTTTCTTTATCAATATTTTTATCTTCAAGTCCCTTGATATTATATATCTCATCAAGTGTCATTAAGTCTTCCAACTTTATTTCTTTGAATACATCTGATGCCTGTTCCCCAAGAGAAGTACGGTCAACAAGAAACAATATACGTTTGAATCGGTTCGTCTTTAAAAAGCGATAAATCATACCTAGTACAGTACGTGTTTTTCCTGTTCCTGTTGCCATAGCTAAAAGGATATTCTTTTTTCCTTCAATAACTGACTGTTCTGCCGCTTTTATCGCATTTAACTGATATTCACGCAGATTTAACCCATTAGGATCTGTAAGAAAATCATATGGCAATGCCTTCAATGCTGAATTACCCTCTTGAGGATTTTTCTCCAGCAATTCTACCATTCCCATAGGACTAATCCACCCATGAAGAGCTGTCGGATTATTTGCAGGGCTTCTCAAATCTAAAAACCATATTCCTGACTTTGTTTCAAGCTGCTTTAGATATGGTCTTCCGTTGGTAGCAAAAGTAAATGGTACTTTATATTCACCCCATTCTCCAATCTGATACTCTGAATCTTCCTTACGAATATTACGCGGATATTCTTTTCCCTGATAATCAATAACAGACGGAATATCCTTATGTATTGCTTTTGCCTCGATGACACCTATCAACTTAGTGTCAACAAATAATGCATAGTCTACACGTCCGCTCTGTCCTACTGAAGAATTTGTCGGCCATTCAGCAATAGCCATATTATGTCCTTTTGCTGGACGAGTTCCTTTAGAATAACGAAGATTTTCTGTATCTGCCTCCCAGCCTACTTGACGCAATTGTTCATCAATAATATATCTAGTTTCAGCTTCTGATTTAGGGCGCTGACTTGCCATTTTACCAGCCTGCTTCTGACGCTCTGATTTAGAAATAGCTTCTGCTGTACTTGCTTTTTGTTCTGCCTGTTTTGTAAGTTCTTCTGCCTGTCTCTCTTCTGCAGCTTTCTCTTCCTGTGTAACCGAAACTCTCTTATTTTCTAATTCAGGCATAATAAAATCATGATGCTGATAATTCCAATCTCCATAAGTCTGCATAAACCATTCGCAAAGACTATAAGCCATTTGAAGCAGAATTTTACATTCTGATTCAGAATCATAATTCTCATGCACAGCTTTATTTCTGGCTTTTCTAAGAGCATGTAAAATATCCGTTAAATCTCTTGTTAGCAATCCCTCTCTTTGAAGAGTATCTATTCTTGTAACTGCCGTATTATCATATGGCAATTGGATTCTGTCATAAGTAAACATTAAATTAACAATGCTCTCCCCTATCATTCCCAATTTCATAAGGCATGAATTAGGATCAGAAAAGCAATACTTTTCAGCCTGACAACCAAACGTTGATAAAACAGGAAACTCTGTTTGTAAAAAGTCAAAATTAGATTTCATAAGAGTTACCTCCTCGTTCTGTTTCTACATCCATAGAATAATCAATAATATCATCTATCCGGCAATGGAGAATATCACATATCCTAATTAACACTTCCAATCTGACAAATTGATTTTTTCCCATTTTAGCCATAGCATTTGTACTTATACCGCTCTTATGTACCAATTGCGTTTTGCTGATTTTTTTATCTATTAACAGCTTCCACAGCTTATCATAATTTACTGTCAATGTAATATTCTCCTATCCACCACAATATTCACTTAACTTCTCATAATATAATATTATATCATGCATACTGATATTTTTTCAATCTCAACTTGAATTTCTCAAGCACTCCAGAGCACTCTATTACATCATCTTTTTTTGATTAAATATTCTTTGTCTTTATCTCTCATAAAATTCCTTTCCTCGCCAATCTGATATCTATCTGTCCTATTCTCTTCAGTTGGAATATTCTCATTCTTTTTAACGTGATTAACATTCCATTCCTCAACATCTTTCACATAATCAGCATATTCACCTTTAGCCGCATAATAAGTACTATAAAAATCCCTTACATTATCATAACCATGTCGTTGCACAATAGATGACAAATAGCGTTTCATATTATCAATCTGTTTGTTCAGTTCATATATTTGATTCTGCAACCCTCCACGCTTTCGTGCCTTAAATGCACCATTACATTCTGACAATTCTATCTCCAGCTCGCTGCGTTTATGCTCCTGCGCAAATATTGCTTCATTTTGCTTTTGTAATTCATCATAGATATTCTGAAGACTTAGGTATTTTTTTGCAAGTGGTGACATTGTTGGCATTGTTGGATAAGTCTTAGCCTCAATATTTCTACTTTCTTCTGGCACAATATCCAGCACCTTTTCTGCCACACCAACCGCAGCTAGCATAATGCGATTAATAAGAAGTTCCAGCACTGCAATAGCAAGCTTTATAATACTTGCAAAAAGATCTGGTCTATCTCCATATAAATCTATAGAGTCCCTTACCTTTTCTGTTATTTCTTTCTTCTTTATACTTGATATGTCCTCTTCTGACATTCCGCTTACAATTGCTCTATCAACAGTCCTGTTCCATTCCTGCCGCACCTCATTGTCAGTTTTTATCTGCTCTTCCATTGGATTATTTTTGCCTATTTTTTTAGTAGCAAGATACGGACTGTTCTTATCAAAGACTTTAAGTTTATCCTCTTCATGCAGCACAAGCTGATTTATTTCGTTTGTAAAAAACACCTTTGCCTCATCAAGAAATGAATCCCGTTTAAATCTGTCATCTTTTACAGAGAACTCTTTTTTCTCATAAACCTCGCCTTTTCTGATAATCTTACAGCCATTACGGATGTTACCACTTTCATCCAATATCTCTTTCTTAGTACGCACATGCTTTCCATTCTCATCATAAAACATATTTCTAGATGCTACCTTTACAACTGGCTTTTCCAGCTTCGTCCTTTCCGCAAATATCAGGTGGATATGAAAGTTCGTCTTTCTCTTGTTATGGTGCAGGGCTGCATAGCAGTCTACACCATACTTTTTCTTAAAATCCGTAGCAAAATGTTTAATAAGATAATCATGCTCATAATGATATAATCCTTCCGGTAATGCTATAATCAGTTCCCTTGCCTCAATACATTTTCCTGTCGTTCCACTTTTAGCAAATTCTTCTCTGTTGCATTTCGCAAGGTCTTTCCAGAAAGACCGAAGTGGCTGTGTTGCATATACGGCATATAGATTTTCCTGTTTAACTGTACTTGTTATATAATCAATTCTCCCCATAACATTATGAAGTTTCGTCATCTGTATAAATGAATGTCTTGGCATTTCAATCATCTCCTTCTTTTCATCAGCTATATTTAATTTTTCAAATGTCGCCATAGTAATATTTATTCTTTGGCTCGATGCAATCGCGAAATCCCCAGAGTACAAAACGAAGTTTTGTGCGGAGGGTGTATTTCGCTCTCAAACGCCGAGGGCTGTATTGGAACTTCTCTTGCCCCTTGCTTGTAGCATCTCTTGCTCTGATAATTGTCTAAAATCTCATAAAAGTGTCTTTTCACATTAATTGACGGCACTTTGTTACAGCATTTTTCATAGCTGACTTCACTTTATGCCGTCGCTCTTATATAATGCCGTCGCTTTGTGCCATCACTCTTCTTTTGTTCTTTCCACAACTTTCTTTTATTCAAGTTCCTTGCCGTCGGATTATTACGGCATTTTAAGTTACTGCCGTCGGATTGTTCAGTCTCTTTTTATTTCTGCCATCGTTTTATGCCGGCAGTCGCTACAATATTTACAGATAAAAATAAGGACCATGTATTTCTACACAGTCCCTGTCTATATAATCTATATTCTATTGCTAATCATTTGCCATCCATCTTAGTGCACTCTGTACTAATGTCTCATCGTCTTCATAATCCTCTGACTCCTCATCAGATATGCTTTTCGTTCCTGTCTTCATAGCAGCATTAGCTTTATTCATTACTGACATAGCACCTCCACCAGCCTGAATTGCAGCCAGCAGACTTCCTACCATTGTCATAACTTCCTTATTAGCTTCCTGACGTGCTTCTTCCTTTGCAGCCTGCCTGATTCTTTCCTCAATAGCTTCCATATCTTCTGTTGATACAAACTCCGGCTCTTTCTCTTTCTTTGGCTGCGTTAATTCTTCCTGCCCATAATTCTCGATATAATAAGTTGCTGCATCTATAAAAAACTGATTCTTTGACTTAAATATATCCAAATTTAACTCATTCAGAACCTTATTAATAGTTACATGAGCCGGATTAAGCATATTTAATCTCACTGTAAACTTAACTGTCCTGTCTATCGCCATAATTATTCCTCCTCATAATCTTTCTTTACATATAATCCCAGTAAGGCAGGAAGATTGGAAAGTACTTTCCTTTCTACCTTTCCAACTATCCTGTCCGCAAATGCATCTTCTTTTTCCCTTGTTTCCAGATATGGATCTTCCTGTATACGCATAACTCTCTCATAATAATAATTGATTGCTTCAATCACGAACCTGTTTTGTGACTTAAATCTTTCCCCCACATCTTTGCTGTGAAGGCTCTCCCATGCCATAATATCAGATTCCTTATCCATATTAAATCGTATATTCTGATTTTTATTCATATAATCACCTGTTCCTTCCATTATCTTTAATCTGTTTTTCATGCCACTCTTTTACGAGCCTCTCTATAAGTTCCACCTTTTGCTTTGGAGTAAAATCATCTGGGAAATACTCCTCAAGTGTACTGGCACAAATCTTAATCTGTTCCCGCTGGTTCGGTTTTTCCTCTTCCAATATTGAATAGATTGCATCCATATCCAGCTTTCCGCTCTGACTTATACGTTTCATCCTGTTTGCCTGCGACAATGATGGTGTGCACTGCTCTAAATCCATGACTGCATGAAGCTCATACTGCTCATTCTCCGACAGATAAGACAGTTCTACTGCAATCGTGAATGCAATCTTCCCATCATCAACCATATCAAGTATCTTTGGGATAAGCTTTGTAAGCCTTATATATCGTTTTATCTGTGCCACACTCTCTCCCACCTGTCTTGCAAGTAATTCATTACTATTTATTGTACTTGTATTATTGCCCTTCTCATTTAGCTGACTTCCATCTGTAAACTTTGGTCCAACTTGAGCCAAAGCTCCACTGTCAAGGTGCTTTCCCTGATGTTTCATTGCATCCAGCTTCATCTTATACGCAAATGCTTTCTCGCTAGGTTTGAGATTCTCTCTATGCAGATTAGAATCAACCATTGCCACAACTGCCTGATCATCATCTAATTCTCTTATCACAACCGGAACCTTCGTCTCTCCTGCCCAAATTGCTGCCTCCTTCCTTCTATGTCCTGATATAACTTCATATCCATCACCGTATGGATTAGTCCTTACAAGAAGTGGCACAAGCACTCCTTCTTTTTCAATACTTCTCATAAGCTCGCACAATTCTGTATTCATCTCTACTTTAAATGGATGATTTTTGAAATCATGCAATCTGTTTACATCTACATTCCGGATCGTCTCCATAATATCGCCTTTCTCGAACACATCGAATCAGCCCTTTAAAACGTCTTAATAAAAATCCGTTTTAAAGGTATAAAAAAAGACCACTCACTTTCAATTTTTCTTGAAAATGAACGGTCTTTCACGCTTCTGTTATTTAGTTGAATGATAAAAATATTACTTTTCCTTTGATGTGTTTCCGAAGCCGCAGTCCAATACGACTGAGACATTCACACCATCTGAAATTGCTTTTTTGTATGTTTTTCGGTCACTCTGGTCAAACCTAAAAAAACTCTCAAAATGCTTAAAATCAAGGATTCTTACAAATCTGTCCGATGTAGTGCAACTATTGTCTCTATATGCGGAATCTTCAGACAGGGCTTTAACATTATGCGAACTCCGCGTAAAATCGGGCTTTTACACCCTTTTGAGATTTTACCGTTTGCCTTAGTTAACCAGTTACTACTTGGCGTACAAACAGCCTGTCTGAACTAACATACAGCAGGTACGCCGATTTATTGTTACACCTTTACCGACTAATAATGTTAGAAATACTGCTACCGGTACAAGCATTATTCTTGTCCGCGTATTTCTTTAGGTCAAAAATCAAAATGACTTTTACACCTAATTATATACATCTAAAAGCAGTATTACTAATCCCATAGAAGTTTTCTCATTTCTCTTGAAGCCTCATTATAACAATCTGACATAAACTTGGTCATTACAATCTCCGGATAACATTCTCTCAAATAGTTAGAGAATGGCTTTAATATCGGATTATCAAAATAGTTTCTCAATAATTCAAAAACGTCTTTTTTATTTTCAACCAAGTACATTAGCATTTCATATTCTTCAATATTCAAATTGAAATAATACTTTACTAAACCACTTTGCTTGTTTTGCTCTATTTCCTGATGAATACTATTATAATAGTTTGGAACAGCATTCACATTATCCATTGTTACCGAAACAATAAATATTTCGTCGACTTCATCAAACTCCGGTCTACTAGAAATAGTGTTCACGATACATTTATCGGCTTGAAGTATAGGTTTTACAAATAACTTTTTGTTATTATCTTCAACCTTCTCATTTTTTATCATGCAGTCTATCAGTACCGAAAACCCCTTAGCCTCAATCGCCAGTAATGTTTTGTCTTTACGAATATATGCATCAGACGACTTTTTCTTTTCTCTACCTATTTTGAATTCGAATTCAGGAATAAATTTATATATATCATTTGTAACTTTTTCTGTTAATTCTTGTATGTATTTTTCATACAAACGTCCGAAAAAAGCCATGGCTCTTGAATCTTCCATTGGGTAACAGTCACGAATAAGCCAGAACATCTTTTCAAAAAATGCATTTCTCAGCGTAATATCGCTAATCGAAATATGTTTTCCTTTTCCATCAGATATCAATGGATTTGCAAAGAATGCACTAAAATCCCATTCTGTTTCTTCTGTGTTCAAGGCCCATTCTCTATATTCATCCGGATTAATTTGAAGAATATCTAACGCTCTCTGAATCTTGTCAACATTCTTTGTACTCTTATAATACTCAGCTGCATTTCTCCATACACTGTTGTACGCTAAGGCATTCTTACCTTCATAATATGGTTGTAATTCGCCAAACAAGAATGAACTATACTCTGTAGGCGTTATACCATACTTATTACTGAATGCTGAATAGTAGTCTCGATATTCACCTCTCACATCTTCATCAAAGTTTTCCACGTTGCGACTAAGCTTTTCCATCATATAGTACATTCGTAAAAACTCTGATGCAACATTCTTTGGATAGTTCAAATGATAATTCGAATATAAAAAATGATCTACGCTAAACTCTTTTTTATTCTGCTCAGCGACAATATCCGCAACAAGCAATTGTAACTTTATTATCTCTTGATAATCATCATGAGTAATATCATATTCGTCACAATCTAAAGTTTCCATATTTCCATAGATCAATATCTTCTTTAGTAAGATAAGCAGCATTTGTAACGAAACAATATGCTTATCCATATGAAGATTATCCATAGCAAACATTTCTTTAGGGGAAGAAGGTTTCATTCCACCGAATTCCCTTTTTAATACCATATCAAATGGAAATGTGTACTCTGTACCACATATGTACACTGGATTACATTTTGCATCTCTAACCTGTATTAATTCACTAATAATAGAAATTGCCTTATGGACATTTAACTTCTTTATTTCATCTATTAACTCTGGCTTTTTTTCACCAAATACCTCAGTGTATCCTAGTATCGTCTGAGCACCTTTGATATCAACCGTATACACTTTTATCGCCTCCCAAATATCTTATTGTAATGTTAATCTAAAGAAAAACGCTCATATAACCAATCATTAAAAAATGGAATGATCAGTGTAAATACTGCAATGATAATTGAATTTATCCATGGATTTTGAATAAAGGAGTGTGGCACAAATAGCTTTACAATAATTGTAGCAACCAATGCCTCAACACAATCAATCGCTCTTCTGATAATCCTTTTTTTCCAATCCTCATCATTGTCATTTCGCTTATACAGAAAAAAACTAATGCCCCCTAATAAAGCATGTACTACCACAAACACTACTGGAGAAAGAGCTGATGTCACATACATAATTGCCCCCGAAGCACCTTCAAAGTTTTCTATATATCCTCCATTATCTGCATTTTGGGTAATAACAATCTTTATCATGAACCAATAAAATAGTACCAACATCAGAAATGCTGCTACACCAGATCCATTTTTAGGAACAAAATACATTATACCTGAATAGATAAATGCAAAGCCGCACGCCATGCCATGCGCAATTAAATATGTCTTTCCAAATGCAGCTTCATCATAATATTTATCTCTCCATTCTTCCTGAAACATTCTAATAGCGACAGTGACAAAAAAGATAAACAATAAAAATAGAATAGGCATAGCCACTTGTTTTAAATATTCAATAATATTATTAATCCACGCTTCCATCATCTATCCCCTGAACGATCTTTAATATTTTACTTTGTTATCCAAATGGCTTCCAATAAAGCGAGCGAGTCATATACGCAATCATAACTTCAGCATATTTCACTTTATCATATGTATATGTCTCTGTTTTTACTAATATCATTAGATGGTCAATAGAAACCACATAGAATCCATTATAATTGTCATACATGTTTCTATATTTCTGACATCTAGAATCTAATCCATACGTAACATCAAATATTTTTTTATGTAATTTACCACCCCATGATTTTGTGTGGTTGCATACTACATAATTCCTTTACAATTTGCCTAGGTTTTACACTTTATCATCAGCTGACTTCACAGCATGTGGAGTGTATAATACTTGCTCCAACTACTATGCTGGAACAGCGCAGCAAAAAGCGTATTAAGACAGATAAACGTGATGCTGAGATTATTGCGAAATGTTTGGCTCAACATAACTACAGTCCTGTTCACATACAAACTGCCACAGATGAGCAGATAAAGGAATTCCTTCGCATGCGGGACTGTCTCTTATACACATCTCCGAGCCCACGAGACGCGTAGTAATCTCGTA
>ENA-OXZY01000573-OXZY01000573.1-human-gut-metagenome-genome-assembly--contig:-NODE-573-length-10219-cov-4.879477_pt1 | contig 10219 bp, 7 predicted proteins | sample MGYA00243423_ERZ652810 | MGnify/ENA primary metagenome ERZ652810 (study PRJEB26926, sample SAMN06164588) | human gut metagenome | biome: ENVO:00009003; feature: ENVO:2100002; material: ENVO:00002003... | reverse complement strand
AATCACTACAGCTTAAAACGGTATCCAACACCCCAAATAGTCTCAATATACTGTGGCTTTGCAGTGTTCATCTCGATTTTCTCACGAATCTTCTTGATATGTACAGTGACTGTCGCGATATCTCCGACCGAATCCATATTCCAGATTTCCTTGAAGAGCTCCTCCTTGGTAAATACATGGTTTGGATTCTCAGCAAGGAATGTGAGCAGGTCAAATTCCTTTGTGGTAAACTGCTTTTCCTCTCCGTTTACCCAAACACGGCGGGCTGTTTTGTCAATCTTGATGCCACGAATCTCAACGATATCATTTTCATGTGTAGCGCTTCCGATCAGGCGCTCATATCTGGCCAGATGAGCCTTTACCCTGGCAACAAGCTCTGATGGTGAAAACGGCTTTGTGACATAATCATCTGCACCGAGTCCGAGTCCTCTTATCTTGTCGATATCATCCTTCTTGGCTGAAACCATGAGTATCGGTGTATTCTTTTTCTCACGAATCCGCTTACAAATCTCAAAGCCATCAATGCCCGGCAGCATAAGATCCAAAATAAACAGATCAAAATCCTCCGCCAAAGCCCTTGCGAGACCGCTTGTGCCATCATTCTCCACCTCTACCTCAAAGCCGCTCAGCTCCAGGTAATCCTTCTCAAGATCAGCAATTGCAACCTCGTCCTCTACTATCAAAATTCTGCTCATATCCGTTCCTCCTGAAAATTTATTCGTTATCGTCTGCCTATAGATATGTTTATAGTTACATTTAAAATTTTATTATTCGCGTATCACTTATACCTTCGATATGTTACCTAATAATCTCAGGTTATTATAAATCATTATAATCATCATTTGATTAATCTCTTACGACTAAACCATATATAAAAAAGCCATGGAAACCGACTCAATGTCAGTCCCATGACTTGATTATATCATATATCCGATAACTTCTGTCTAAATTTTCTCTAAATTCTTTCTAACTTTTTCTAAGAAATATAATGTATACTATCCGGCACTCACAACCTAAAAGGCGCGAAGCCCCACATATTGTTTAGAGATACTTCTTGAGGTCCTCAACCTTATCAAGTGCCTCCCAAGGCAGCTTGATATCTGTACGTCCGAAGTGTCCGTATGCTGCTGTCTGGCGGTAGATAGGTCTTCTGAGATCAAGCATCTTGATGATTCCGGCCGGACGAAGGTCGAAATTCTCCCTTACGATTTCAACGATTCTGTCATCTGCAAGCTTTCCTGTGCCGAATGTATCAACCATTATAGATGTTGGCTGTGCAACACCGATAGCATATGAAAGCTGAATCTCACACCTGTCAGCAAATCCTGCTGCCACAAGGTTCTTTGCTACGTAACGTGCTGCGTATGCTGCTGAACGGTCTACCTTTGTACAGTCCTTTCCTGAGAAAGCTCCGCCGCCGTGACGTGCATATCCACCGTAGGTGTCTACGATAATCTTACGACCGGTGAGACCTGCATCTCCGTGTGGTCCACCTATTACGAAACGTCCTGTAGGATTGATGAAGAACTTTGTCTCAGCATCAATCATATCCTTTGGAAGGATTGGGTCAAATACATATTTCTTGATGTCCTCATGGATCTGCTCCTGGGTAACATCCTCGTCGTGCTGTGTTGAAAGTACAACTGCCTCAAGTCTTACCGGCTTTCCTGCCTCATCATACTCTACTGAAACCTGTGTCTTTCCGTCCGGACGAAGATATGTAAGTGTGCCGTCCTTTCTTACCTTTGTGAGCTGGAATGCAAGCTTATGAGCAAGCGCGATTGGGTATGGCATATACTCCTCAGTCTCGTTTGTAGCATATCCAAACATCATTCCCTGATCTCCGGCTCCGGTGTCAAGGTCGTCTGTAAGGTCGCCCTCTTTTGCCTCGAGTGCCTTGTCAACTCCCATGGCGATATCAGCAGACTGCTTGTCGATTGAAACCATTACTGCACATGAGTTTCCGTCGAGTCCCTTCTTTCCGTCATCATATCCGATCTCAAGTGCTGTTTTTCTGACAATTGCAGGGATATCAAGCTGTGCCTTTGTGGTAATCTCTCCTGTTACAAGGATGAAGCCTGTGCAGCTTGCTGTCTCACATGCGACACGGCTCATCGGGTCCTGCTGTATGCATGCATCAAGTATGGCATCTGATACTGCATCACAGAGCTTATCAGGATGTCCCTCAGTTACTGATTCTGATGTAAATAATAATTTCTCCATTAATTATCTGTTGCTCCTTTCGTACTGTGTAACCAATATTTTTCCAATAAAAAACCACTTACTGCAAATAAGTGGATTAAAATTAAGATAATAAAAATCCTCTTATTGTTCGATTACTCGCTCAGGTTGGCACCTTCCTGTTTTCTAACGGGGTTGCCGTGATTTCATAGATCCTTTGTATCTCCATCACTCTGAATAAGAGAAGTTACAATATAGAATTTTTCAAATCTCTGTCAGCTATGTTACTACCACATGATATATATGTCAAGTATCATTTTCGATACAGATTTATCAATAATCCATTTTCGATACCCTATTCATTTTTATAATCAAAAGGATTACGGAGTAGTTACTCAAAAAAATTATAAAATAACCAAAAATAAGAACCGTGCATCTACAGTAAGATGCTGCCGGTTCTTATTTTATATATACCTATCTATTACGATACCTTGAGTATGAACTTCTGAAGCTCCTTCTCATCCTCTACCCTGGCAATCTTTGCACCAATCTTTGTAAGCTTCTCCTCGAGTGCCTCATAGCCTCTCTGGATATAATAGATATCATCAACCACTGTAATGCCATCTGCTGCAAGACCTGCTATAACCAGTGCAGCTCCTGCTCTTAGGTCAGGTGCATTCACTCTGGCACCTGTGTATCTTTTCACGCCGCTGATGATTGCTATATTGCTCTCTACCTTTATATCAGCTCCCATTCTGGTGAGCTCGTCAACATATTTAAAACGATTCTCAAATATGCTCTCTGTCACTGTACTGGTGCCCTCAGCGATACCTAAAAGCACTGCCATCTGTGGCTGCATATCTGTCGGGAAGCCCGGATATGGAAGTGTTGTGACCTGTGTATGCTTTAAATGTCCGTCTGATATTACTCTGACTGAGTCATCAAACTCCTCTACCTGGCAGCCTACCTCCAACAGCTTTGCTGTGGTGGCCTCAAGATGCTTTGGAATGACATCCTTTACCAGCACGTTGCCTCCTGTTGCCGCAACTGCAAACATGAATGTACCGGCCTCAATCTGATCCGGAATGACAGAATACTCTGTCGCATGTAATTTCTCCACACCTACAATTCTGATGACATCGGTTCCTGCGCCCCTGATATTTGCTCCCATGCTGTTTAAGAAGTTTGCCACGTCAACGACATGAGGCTCCTTAGCCGCATTCTCGATAACAGTCTTGCCATCGGCCATGGCTGCAGCCATCATAATATTGATTGTGGCACCTACAGAAACCTTATCCATATATATGTGTGTGCCCTTAAGCTCCTTTGCCATGGCGATGACAAGGCCATGAGCTATGTCTATGTCTGCTCCCATGGAGCGGAAGCCCTTCATATGAAGGTCAATCGGCCTGCTTCCGATATCACAGCCTCCCGGAAGCGCAACCTCTGCATGCTTGTATTTTCCAAGTAATGCACCAATCAAATAATATGATGCCCTGATTCGTCTGATGAATTCATTATCGACATTTACGCCCCTGATAAATGAACCGTTTATCTTTACCTTGTGTATATCCACGCGCTCCACATGTGCACCGATTTCTTCGATTGCCTGAAGTAAGACATTAATATCCCTTACATTTGGCAAATTATCTATTGTTACAGTCTCGTCTGTCATTATGGCAGCGGCCAAAATAGCAAGTGCAGCATTTTTAGCTCCACCAATTTCAACTTCACCGTATAAAGGATTTCCACCTTTGATTACGTACTGTTCCATATTCCACCTCTATGAATTCAGGAGTATACTTCCTCCTAATATACTATTCTCAATTTACACTATTGTTATACATCCAACTACAAATTTCATTTATGACGACGTATTTAAGCCGCCATTTGTGCCGGTGCTGCTTTTAATAAATGACGCAGCAGCTACTATTATCTAATCATATCACGATAAATAAGCACTATAATTCAAGTGCCTCCACCAGCTTCTCTACTGTCTGCTCCACATCAAGCCCCTCCTCGGAAACCTCGATGTCTGCATACTGCTCATACAATTTTGAGCGCTCTTCAAAAAGGGTTTCTAAAGTCTGCCCTTTCTTTAATACTACACCTCTACCCTTTATGTCTGCAAGTCGTTTTTCCAAAATGGCATAAGAAACCTTGAGATACACAACTCTGCCTATCTCCTTAAGATGCTCCATGGCCTCTTTTCCGTATACCACCGAACCGCCTGTAGCTATAATGGTCCTATCAGCCCTGATAGAGGCATTGACACGGTTCTCTACCTCTATAAAACCATCCGTGCCCTTTTCCTCAATTATCTCACGCAGAAGCTTTCCCTCCTGCTCCTGTATCAGTAAATCCGCATCCAGGAAGCTGTATCCCAGCACCTTTGCAAGTATTACGCCTATGGTACTCTTTCCAACTCCCGGCATGCCTATAAGTACGATATTAGTTTTCTGTTCCATCTACTGCCTCAGTATTCTCTGTATCTGTACTATTGGTGCTTTCTGACTGCTGTGTGCTCTCTGTAGCGCTTGTGTCTGCTGCCTTTTTGTCCTTCTTGGTAGTAGTAAAATAATTGTGAATCTTGATCTTGTCAAGCTGCTTCTGCTTTACAGACCATTTTTCATCGTCCTGCCATCCTGAAAGGATGCCATTGTAATATTTGTCCTCTTTATTGCCCTTTACAGTCTTCCTGTTTGACTCTGTTGCTTCCTCATCGGTCTTTTTGTCAAGCCTTACGATATAGTAAGTACTGTCTGTAGTGATGAGGTCTGAAGTCTGTCCCTCCTCGAGGGAATTGAGTGCATCTACAACGCTCTGATCAAGATTGTTTGTAGTATATACACTGTCCTTTGTCTTGCTGTTCGATGACTCTGAGCTCTCTTTAGACTCGGTATCGCTTACAGACTCGGTGGACTCTGTGTCATCTGATTTCTTATCTGAATCATCTGTCTTCTCCGCATCCGGATCAACGTATGTGGCGTATGTGCCTGTTGTGGCTGTAGTGCCTGCTGCCTTGGCTGCATCCTCTAAGGATGATCCACCTGCAAGCGCCTCTACCACTGCATCTGCCTGTGCCTTTATCTGTGCTGACTGCTCATCTGTATATGTCTGATACTGGTAATTAGAGTCATATGCACCCTTGTAATCAAGCTTCACAACGGTGTATGCAGCCATATTGGCTTCCTCATCCGTCACGCTTGAATCAGCATTTTTGATGATTGCAGCATACATCTTACTCTTTATGAGGCGAAGCTCTAAATATTCCTCGACAATCTCCTCTGTAGCACTCATCTCGTCTATCACATCATCGGAATTTGCCTTCATAAACTTCTCTGCGGCCTTTTTGATTTCCTTTTTCTCATCATCAGAAACCTCTACATCGTAATCTGACTGATGCGCCTTTAATGTGTAGAGCTCATGAGCCTCCTCGATAGCATTTTTCTTCCATGTTTCAAGCACAGTATTATTGCCTGATACTGTCTTGTCCCAGTAGCCCTCGCCCATGTACTGTATATACATGTCATCATAACCGGCCTCCTGGTACCTTATCATAAAATTAACAAGCCCAAGCTTGATATCCTCTTTATCTAATGTCGCAACTGTTGCGGTTTTATTTATTGAACATCCTGTAAAAGCTGTAACTGAGAGTGTTGCAGCTAATAACATAGCTATTACTTTTTTCGCTTTCATTGTATCTATCCTCTTTAAAAATGGTATAGTATCGCTCGTATATTATAGAGCTTTTCAGGCCTGCTGGCAAGCATTTTCTAAACTTTGTAAATTATCGTCAATTTCGCGTAAAACATGTGGTGTTTCCTATGCTATATGCTACATGATTCCAAAATTCGGGTAACTATTCAGCCGTAATCAGTTCCTTACGCATTTGCGAAATCAGTTCCTCCACCACATCAAGCACATCCCGCTTCTTCGCCACGCTGCCATTTTTTAAATCAAATGTAAAATATGGGTTTTCTGCCATATTAAATTTGAGTGAGGATTTATACTGGGCAATAAGCTCCGGTATCTTCTCCGGATTTATCCTTGCCCGTTCAAACATGGTAAGCTTTATCAGTGAGCCGGTCTGCTTTATCTCAGTGATATATACAGCATGAGCCAACGCCTTAAGCCTTGCCACGCGAAGCAGGCTGAGCACTGATTTTGGTGGTTCACCAAACCTGTCTATGAGCTCCTCGAGCATCTCATCCTTCTCTTCCTCTGTCTCTATGCCTGCAATACGCTTGTATATATCCAGCTTCTGGAATTCGTTTGCAATATAACCTGCCGGAATATAAGCATCGGTAACAATATCCACGGTCGTGTCAAATTTATCACTGATATCCTCGATTCCCTTTGCCTCTTTTACAGCCTCGCTCAACATCTTACAGTACAAATCGTAGCCCACTGCCTCCATGTGTCCGCTCTGCTCCGCACCGAGCAGATTGCCCGCACCACGGATTTCAAGGTCCCTCATGGCAATCTTAAAGCCGCTGCCAAGGTCTGAGTACTCCTTTATCGCTGCAAGACGCTTTTCTGCCACCTCTTTTAGCATCTTGTTGCGCCTGTACATGAGGAATGCATACGCAGTACGGTTAGATCTGCCGACTCGTCCGCGAAGCTGATAAAGCTGTGAAAGTCCCATGTTGTCCGCATCGTGTATAATCATTGTATTGACGTTTGAGATGTCAAGTCCGGTCTCAATAATGGTCGTGGATACAAGCACATCTATTTCACCATTGATGAAACGGTACATGATGCGCTCAAGCTCCGCCTCCTTCATCTGTCCGTGCGCAAATGCAACAGTCGCATCCGGCACCAGCTCCTGCAGCTTTGCTGTTATGTCTGCTATGTCGCGCACCTTATTGTACACATAGTACACCTGTCCGTTTCTGGCAAGCTCCCTGTTAATTGCCTCTCTGACAAGCTCATCATTGTACTCCATGACATATGTCTGAATCGGCACACGGTCCATCGGCGGCTCCTCAAGCACGCTCATATCCCTTATGCCAATTAAACTCATGTGGAGTGTCCTCGGAATCGGTGTAGCGGTCAGTGTGAGCACATCCACATTGACCTTCATCTGCTTAATCTTCTCCTTGTGAGTCACTCCGAAGCGCTGCTCCTCATCGATTACCAAAAGCCCCAGATCCTTAAACTGCACATCCTTTGAGAGTATGCGGTGTGTTCCGATAATGATATCGACCTCACCCTTTTTGAGCTTTTCTATCGTCTTTTTCTGCTCCGCTGCGCTTCTGAAACGGCACATCAAATCCACATTCACCGGAAAATCCTTCATCCTCTGCGAAAACGTATCGTAAATCTGCTGTGCCAGAATGGTTGTCGGGGCAAGATATGCCACTTGCTTGCTGTCCTGCACCGCCTTGAAGGCCGCACGGATTGCAACCTCCGTCTTGCCGTAGCCCACATCCCCGCAAATCAGTCTGTCCATTATTTTATGGCTCTGCATATCAGTCTTTGTGGCTTCAATTGCAAGAATCTGATCCTCAGTCTCATCAAAAGGGAAAAGCTCCTCAAACTCTCTCTGCCATACCGTATCCTCGCCGAAGGCATATCCGTTTTGCTGCTCACGCTGAGCATACAGCTTCACCAGGTCTCCTGCAATCTGCTTTACCGCACCTCTGACACGGTTCTTCGTCCTGGTCCATTCCTGACCTCCAAGCTTGTTGAGCTTTGGTTTTCTGGCATCTTTTCCGGCATATTTTTGTATCATATCAAGCTGGGTAGCAAGGATATAGAGATTGGAGCCACCCTGATACTCTATCTTTATGTAATCCTTTACCTTTTTGTCCACCTCAAGCTTTTCAATGCCGCGGTAAATACCGAGTCCGTGGTTTTCATGCACCACATAGTCCCCCACCGACAGATCGGTAAAGCTCTGTATTTTTTCACCCTCATAGGTGCGGTGACGCTTCTTTTTCTTCTGCTGCGCCCCAAAAATATCTGACTCCGTAATCACGGCAAACTTTAGTATAGGATACTCAAAGCCTCTTCTCACCTTGCCGTAGCAGACCATAATCTGCCCCTCTGAAAGCTCATGGTCGTAGTTTTCAGTATAAAAGCATGTGATTCCCTGATCTGTGATATCCTCTGAAAGCCGCTTTGCCCTTGTCCTTGAACCAGATAAAAGAATGACTCTGTAGCCGTTTTTCTTATAGCGCTTTAAATCCTTTATCAAAAGCTCAAAGCTGTTATTGTATGGGCTGACACTCTGACAGTGAATACCATAGCTTCCCAGCTGGTGCAGTCCGTTTGCTTTATTATCGAGCGCACCGAGTGCGATACACGAATACTTCTCGAGCTTTGCCACAATCTCCTTCTCTGTAAAAAGACCGTTCATCTGCCCCGGAAGTATATATCCCATCGCAAGTCTCTGCTTCATGCTCTCTGAAAACTCAGTCTCTGTAAGCTTTCCCTGCTCTGTACATCTGGTCAGCTCATCGAAAAATATAAGGCTGTCCGATGGATTAAAATAATCCAAAATCCCGACTCTCTCGTCAAAAAAGTACGACAAAAAAGCATCCATGCCTGCATACATGGACAGCTCTCCCCATTCCTCGGTAAGCTCGTCTGCCATCACACTCACTCTGTGGGCTTCCTCTGTCTTCATCTGCTTTCTAAGCTTGTCAGACACCCGCTTTGCCTCTGCCTTAAGCTTTTCAATTCCCCCGGCCTTTTCCTCATCACTAAGTACAAGCTCTGCCGCCGGATATATGCTCACCCGGTCAATATTTTCGATGGATTTCTGGCTCTCGCAGTCAAAATATCTGATAGTGTCTATCTCGTCTCCCCACAGCTCGATTCGGATAGGATTCTCCTCCGTCAGCGGAAAAACATCAAGAATACCACCCCTGACAGAAAACTGTCCCATCGTCTGGACCTGATACTCTTTTTCATAGCCCATCCGGATAAGAGCAGCCTGTATTTCCTTCAAATCCAAAAGCTGTCCCTGCTCAAGTGTAAGCACATTTTCCCACATCTTTTCTATCGGCGCCATTGTATTCATCAGCGCGTCAAAGGTGGTCACAATCGTCACTCTCTCCTGCTCGCGGATAGCCTTCAAAGCCCTGATACGCTCTGCTGTAAGGAGATTGCCCCTGATATCCGACTGGTAAAAAAGCACATCCTTTGATGGATAATACACCACCTCTTTGTCAAAAAAACTGTACTCATCGTACAGTTCCTTCGCTTTCTGCTCTCCAAAGGTCACAATAAGCTTGTTTTTCCTGTGACCTCCAAAGGCATATATCATCTGTGATTTTTGCGCATCTATACATCCCGTGACAGATATAAGTCCGGACGATTTTTCTGCCGTTTTTGTCATCTCCTCAAAGCCCGCAAGGGAAAGGAGTGGCTCTGTAAATGCTTTCACTTTCAATTCTCCATTTCTGTCTGTTCAAAATCACCTTGTCGATTTCCAGCTAGTTATATATGTTCATGGCCTTATCCGTCTCGCCCTGCATCATAAGAACTGCTGCATCCATCGCATGACCGATAGCTTCCTCCACCTTTGCCCTGTCCTCAGAACTGAAACGCCCGAGCACATGGTCAGCAAGATCCCAGCCCTGCGGCTTCTCTCCAACACCGACCTTGATACGGCTGAAGCCCTGTGTGCCGGTCATTGCAATGATGCTCTTAATCCCGTTGTGACCGCCAGCACTGCCCTTTTTGCGGATACGGATACGCCCCGGCTCGAGCGAAATATCATCAAAAATAACGATCATTTTCTCCTCCGGATCAAGCTTATAAAAATTCATTACCTCAGCAACAGACTCACCGCTTAAGTTCATGTATGTCTGCGGCTTTACAAGCAGCACCTTCATGCCATCAATCACTCCGCTTCCACAGAGCGCCTTGTGCTTTTTGTCTGTCACACTTATATTATATTTATCCGCAAGCGCATCTATCACATCAAATCCGATATTGTGTCTTGTGTGCTCATATTTTTTGTCAGGATTTCCAAGTCCTACTATAACGTACATCGTTTATCCTTTCTCTTTCTCATATCATTTAC
>ENA-OXZY01000554-OXZY01000554.1-human-gut-metagenome-genome-assembly--contig:-NODE-554-length-10326-cov-4.298997_pt1 | contig 10326 bp, 9 predicted proteins | sample MGYA00243423_ERZ652810 | MGnify/ENA primary metagenome ERZ652810 (study PRJEB26926, sample SAMN06164588) | human gut metagenome | biome: ENVO:00009003; feature: ENVO:2100002; material: ENVO:00002003... | reverse complement strand
ACGAGATTACTACGCGTCTCGTGGGCTCGGAGATGTGTATAAGAGACAGTCCTCACACAGACCGAACGGCTGATGATGAGTGGTAGACCAAAGCATCCGAAGTACGCTCGCAATAAGAACGTCATTGTGATTGGCGGCAGCGGCAGTGGCAAGACACGGTTTTACGTCAAGCCGAACCTCATGCAGATGCCCGAAAAGGTCAGCTATGTCCTGACCGATCCCAAAGGCACAATTATTGTCGAGTGCGGAAAGATGCTCTCGGATGCCGGGTATAAGATCAAAGTCCTGAACACCATCAATTTCCAAAAATCCATGCGGTACAATCCGTTCCATTACATCCGTAGCGAAAAGGATATTCTGAAACTGGTCAATACCATCATCGCCAACACAAAGGGGGATGGCGAGAAGTCCGGCGAGGATTTCTGGGTCAAAGCGGAACGCCTGCTCTACTGCGCACTGATCGGCTACATCTGGTATGAAGCCCCGGAGGAGGAGCAGAACTTCTCCACGCTGCTGGAGTTCATTAACGCAAGCGAAGCCCGTGAGGATGACGAAGAATTTAAGAATCCTGTGGATGAGCTTTTTGAGGAACTGGAACAGAAGAAGCCGGAACATTTTGCAGTTCGCCAGTATAAGAAGTATAAGCTGGCGGCAGGTAAAACCGCAAAATCCATTCTCATTTCCTGCGGCGCAAGGCTGGCCCCATTTGATATTGCGGAGCTGCGTGACCTTATGGCCTACGATGAAATGGAACTGGATTTGCTGGGGGATCGCCGCACGGCTTTGTTCGTTATTATTTCCGATACGGACGATACCTTCAATTTCGTGGTGTCCATTATGTACACCCAGCTTTTCAATCTGCTTTGTGACCGTGCGGACGATCAATGTGGAGGGCAGCTAAAGTATCATGTGCGGTTGCTGCTCGATGAGTTTGCGAACATCGGGCTGATCCCGAAGTTTGATAAGCTGATCGCCACCATCCGCAGCCGCGAGATTTCGGCATCCATCATCTTGCAGTCGCAGAGCCAGTTGAAAACCATCTACAAGGATGCAGCAGAAACCATCATCGGCAACTGCGACACCATGCTGTTTCTCGGCGGCAAGGAAAGTTCGACCCTCAAAGAAATTTCCGAAACGCTGGGAAAAGAAACCATTGATCTATACAACACATCCGACACGCGCGGCCAAAGCCCTTCCTTTGGAACAACGTACCAAAAGACCGGAAAAGAGCTTATGAGTCGGGACGAACTTTCTGTCATGGATGGCAGCAAGTGCATCCTGCAGCTGCGCGGAGTCAGGCCATTCTTGAGCGATAAATTCGACATTACAAAGCATAAGCGGTACAAAGAACTGTCGGACTTCGATAAGAAGAACGCTTTCGATGTGGAACGCTACCTGAAACACGAACTAAGGCTGCGGATGGATGAAGAATTTGACTGCTACGAGGTGGATATGTCCGAAGAAAGCACAGCATAGGAAGGAGGTCATTATCCGAAGTAAATACACCCGCCCGCCTGTCCGGGCAGACCCCGTGGCAGGTGACTTGTCCGACTGATCTCTACATTTTTGCGATTCCAAAAGGCTGATTTTTATGAAAATGAAAGGAGAAGCCAGAATTGCAGGAAGCAGGCAGCACCGAAGATGTGCCAGCCTGTTTTTCTTTTGGAATCGTACTTTTTATCAATGCTGCAATCTGGCGAAACAACACTATGGAATTCTTTAATCAGGCTATTACCGTTCTGCAGACTCTCGTTGTTGCCATCGGCGCAGGCCTTGGTGTTTGGGGCGTTGTGAACCTCATGGAAGGGTACGGAAACGACAACCCTGGCGCAAAGTCGCAGGGCATGAAGCAGCTCATGAGCGGTGGCGGCGTCATTCTCATCGGTACGCAGCTGATCCCTCTGCTCTCTGATCTGTTCGGCTAAGCACCCGCGATAGGAGGTACTCCCGCCATTGTTCGATAATATCTTTGCAGCCATCGAAAAATGGATGCGGGAACTTCTGACAGGAATGGTGGAGTCCAACATGAGTACGATGTTCACGGATGTCAATGAAAAGACAAGTGAGATCGCGGCTCAGGTTGGACGCACTCCACAAAACTGGAACAGCAGCGTTTTCAGTATGATTCAGAACTTATCAGAGTCGGTGGTAGTTCCGATTGCCGGAATCATCATCACTCTGGTACTCTGCTATGAGCTGATCTCGATGCTGACCGAGCGAAACAACCTGCATGATGTAGATGCATGGATGTTCTTCAAGTATTTTGTCAAGGCATGGGTCGCAATCTATCTGGTCAGCAATACGTTCACAATTACAATGGCAGTCTTTGACGTTGGACAATCGGTAGTTAATTCGGCTTCCGGTATCATCAACGGCGAGACTGCCATTGATGTTAGTTCGCTGTCCATGCAGATGCAGGCGGCGATGGCAACCATGGAGATCGGTGAACTGGTGGTGCTGGCTCTTGAAACCTTCCTTGTCAGCTTCTGCATGAAAATTATGTCGGTGGTGATAACTGTCATTGTCTATGGGCGCATGATAGAGATTTATCTCTATACATCGCTTGCCCCGATCCCGTTCGCAACGATGAGCAACCGTGAATGGGGTCATGTAGGAACCAATTATTTCAGAGGGCTGTTCGCCCTTGCATTTCAGGCATTTCTGATGATGGTCTGTGTGGCGATTTACGCAGCACTGATTTCTTCGGTGCGGATTTCCAGCAATATGCACTCCGCACTGATCGGCGTTGCAGCGTATACCGTGATTCTGTGCTTCAGCCTGATGAAAACGGGAAGTCTGTCCAAACAGATCTTCGGCAGTCACTAAAACCGGGAAAATACGAGGAAAGGAAAGACAGCAGACAAAAGCCGTATCCCGGCGGCGTGTCTGGCTGTCATGGTGAAGAATGGCTTATGTAACGATCCCGAAAGACCTGTCCAAAGTCAAAAACAAGGTCTTTCTCAACCTGACAAAGCGGCAGCTCATCTGTATGGGCTTTGCGGCATCCATCGGTGTTCCGTTCTATTTCCTCATGCGTGATACGTTGGGAACCAGCAATGCGGCGGCAGGCATGGTGCTTCTGATGCTGCCGGAGTTTTTCTTTGCGCTATATGAGAAAAACGGGATGCACCTTGAAACCATCCTGACCAATTTCATCAGTGTCCGCTTCAAACGTCCTGCGGTGCGCCGCTATGAGATCGAAAACCTGTATGACAGGGAACTGGAAACCGCAGCACCGATCCAGAAGAAAGGAGGCATTCTTGGTAAAAAGTGAACCGAAGAAGAAACCGCAGCCGAGCGGCTTTTTCCAGAAGTTCTTTCGTAAACCCGAAAAGAACCAGAAGGAACAGCGTTTGACCGTGCAGCGTTCCATTCCGTATCTGGAAATGGGGCGCGACGGTATCTGCCGGGTGGAGGAACATCTGTATTCCAAAACCGTCCGATTCTACGACATCAACTACCAGCTGGCGCAGAATGAGGACAAAAACACCATCTTTGAAAGCTGGTGCGACTTCCTCAACTACTTCGATGCCAGCATCCGTTTTCAGCTTTCGTTCATCAACCACAAGAGCGATATGAGCGAGTACAACAAGGTGATCCAGATCGAGCCGCAGCACGATGCGTTTGACGATGTGCATATGGAATATGCGCAGATGTTGAAACAGCAGCTTGCCAAGGGCAACAACGGTCTAGTTCGGACGAAGTACATCACATTCAGCATTGAAGCGAAAAGTGTCCGGGAAGCAAAGCCCTGGTTAGAGCGTATCGAAACCGATATTCTCAACAATTTCAAGGTGCTGGGCGTGAAAGCTTATCCGCTGAACGGCGTGGAACGGCTTCAGATCATGTATGAAACCTTTCATCAGGAGGAACAGCAGAAGTTCGATTTCAGCTATGACCGTATCCTGCAGAGCGGCATGACGACCAAGGACTTCATTGCTCCGACCAGTTTCCTGTTCAAAAGCGGCAAGGACTTTATGATGGGTGACACCTACGGTGCGGCATCCTATCTGAACATCCTTGCCCCGGAACTGACGGATAAGGTGCTGGCCGAGTTTCTGGACATGGACAAAAATCTGGTGGTCAGTATCCATGTGCAGTCGGTAGACCAGTTGAAAGCCATCAAACTGATCAAGGGTAAAATCACCGACCTTGATCGTATGAAAATTGAGGAACAGAAGAAAGCTGTGAGGTCAGGTTATGATATGGAAATTATTCCGAGTGACCTTGCAACTTATGGCGGCGAGGCCAAAAAGATTCTGGATGATCTGCAAAGCCGTAATGAGCGTATGTTCCTTGTTACGGTGCTGTTCCTCAATACGGCAAAGACCAAACAGGAGTTGGATAGTGCTGTGTTTCAGACTGCTGGTATCGCTCAGAAGTTCAACTGTACGCTGAACCGTCTGGATTATTTGCAGGAGCAGGGCCTTATGAGCAGCCTGCCGCTGGCAAATAATCTCGTTCCCATCAAGCGCGCACTGACTACTACTTCCACCGCCATCTTTGTGCCGTTCACCACGCAGGAGCTTTTCATGGAGGGCGATTCCCTCTATTACGGTCTGAACGCGGTATCCAACAACATGATTATGGCAGACCGCAAACAACTCAAAAACCCGAACGGCCTGATCCTCGGCACACCCGGAAGTGGTAAGTCGTTCAGTGCAAAGCGTGAGATCACCAATGTGTTCTTTACCACAACGGACGATATTATCGTTGCAGACCCGGAGGGAGAGTATTATCCGCTGGTGGAAGCGTTGGGCGGTCAGGTTATCCATATCTCGTCCACCAGTAAGGACTACATCAACCCGATGGACATTAACCTCAACTATGCGGACGATGATAACCCGCTGGGCATGAAATCGGACTTTATTCTTTCCCTGTGCGAATTGATCATGGGCGCACGGGATGGCATGGAGCCGGAAGAAAAGTCGGTCATTGACCGCTGCCTGCCGCTGGTCTACCAGAAATATCTGAATGACCCGAAGCCGGAGAATATGCCGACGCTCGGTGATCTGTATGACTGCCTGCGGGAGCAGAAAGAGCGGCAGGCGCAGCGCATCGCCACAGCGTTGGAAATTTACGTCAACGGTTCGCTGCGTGTGTTCAACCACCAGACCAATGTGGAACTGGATAACCGCATTATCTGCTTCGACATCAAAGAGTTGGGCAAACAGCTGAAAAAGCTGGGTATGCTTATCGTTCAAGATCAGGTCTGGAACCGTGTTACCGTCAACCGCAACAGTAAAAAGAACACCCGGTACTATATAGACGAGTTCCACCTCCTGCTGAAAGAGGAGCAGACGGCAGCATACAGCGTCGAAATTTGGAAGCGGTTCCGAAAATGGGGCGGTGTACCGACAGGAATTACGCAGAACATCAAGGATTTGTTGGCCAGCCGGGAAATCGAGAACATCTTCGAGAACAGCGATTTCATTTATATGCTGAACCAGGCATCCGGCGACCGACAAATCCTTGCGAAGCAGCTGAATATTTCGCCGTTCCAGCTGTCGTATGTGACGAACAGTAACGAGGGCGAGGGGCTGCTGTTCTATGGCAACACGATTATCCCGTTCAAGGATAAGTTCGACACTTCGCTGAAACTGTACAGCTTGATGACCACGAAGCCCAATGAGATGGGAAAATACAAGGAGAAGAAAGAAGCATGAACACACTGAACATTTTTGACCGACTGAGCCGCAAGATTCATCATCACTCTGACATGGAGCCGCACGAAAGCGATTCCGGCCCGCCCTTTGGTGAGGTGGAGCCGCTCAACTTCCACGATGAAGAATCGGTAGTGCATACGGTGCTGGAGGACTTTTACGCCGTTGGTACACTGGCCGATGAACTGACTGACAGCTTTCACATGGAAGCCCACGGTTATCTTGACCGTGAGGAAGTGAATGCCCGTCTGATCGCCTTTGCCCGGAAGCTGGAGCAGGTGCTTGATAAGTGGGAAACCCACGCAGCCCTGCTCGCATGACGGCTCCAGCCGGAAGGAGGTGATTTCCATAGCAGACAAGAAATTCCGAGGCAGAGATAAAATCGTCCAGAAAATGACCAAGGATGGTCTGGTGGATGAAAACCTCCGCACCGGGGAACAGAAGTCCGCGACCGCAGCAGAAAAGCCGGAGCAGGAAGATTCGGCAAAAGAAACTGCGGAAAAGGAAACAGATAAAGAACCTATCGTGGAAGAAGAACTGTGCATGGATGCCGAGGACGGGGAGGAGAATGCACCCCGGCATCACAGCACCGCCAAGCAGAGCGCAGACTATTACAAAGCCCATCAGGAGGAGGGCAAGCCGAAGGATGCGCCTGCGGAATCGGATGCAGAACCGCAGACCAAGAAAGGACGACTTTCCTTTGAGGATGAAAAAGGCGGCATTGTCCGTGGCGTAGGAATGGGCGTTAAGAAGGTGGCCAAGAAAGGAGTGGATACCGCCACCGGGTTCGCCCATCAGAAAGTACATCAGGTCGAAAAGGACAATTCCGGCGTGGAAGCTGCACACAAGTCAGAAGAAGCAGCTGAACGCCTGCACCACTTTGTCAAAGGCAGAAAAAAGCCCAAAGATAAATCTGCCAGAGCTGAGAAAAGAGGTGGGGAGGATCAGAAATCCAGCCGTCTGAAATTCTCCGAGAGCGAGGGCGGCACGGCAGAAAATGCAGCAGAACCGCAGCTGAAAAAGAAACAGCCCCAGCAGCCACCGACTGCCGCAGGAGGTGAAGCAAAAACAGTCGGTGCGAAGTTTTACCAGAAAAAGCAGTATAAGGATGCTTATGCAGCCGCCAAGCAAGGGCAGAAAACCAGTAAGCAGGCGGCAGCAGCAACAAACACCATTACAGAGAAAGCGAAAGCGGCGGTGCAGGAGATCGTCGTGCAGAACAAAACTCTATGGGTCAGTATTGGTGTGGGCATCCTGTTGGTGATGGTAATGCTGGGAGCCTTTTCAAGCTGTGGTGCAGCGATTCAGGGAACAGGCAGTACCTTTGTAGGAACGACCTACCCCAGCAAGGATGCCGACATGAAAGGTGCGGAAGAAGATTATCTGGAACTGGAAAAGGAACTGGATAAGCAGATTCGGCAGATGGAATCCACCCATCCGGGCTACGATGAATACCGCTATCAGCTGGATGAGATCGGGCATGACCCGTATCAGCTTATTTCCCATCTGACTGCGGTTTATGAGCAGTTCACCAGAGGACAGGTCAAGCCTGTTATCAAGGAACTGTTCAAGCAGCAGTATCTCCTGAAAGTGTGGGAAACGATAGAGATTCGTACCCGCATGGAAACCAGAGTAGGGGTTCGTCCAACGATTGACGCTTTTGGAAACATCAGCATGGAAACCTATACCTATCAGGAAAAAGTGGAGTACGAGTATAAAATCCTCAATGTCCTGCTGAAAAATAAGGGCTTTGATACCATCGCGCGGAAGAACATGAATCGGAAGCAGACCGGGCGATACGATGCCTACAACCTGACCTACGGCAACCGCCCCGAACTGTTCGGCGCAGGATCACCGACTTACAGCGGCGGCACAACGGGCAGTATCGGCACAGGTGGTGGTGCTGGTGGCTCCGGCGGTGGCTTCAAGTACGACATTCCCTCGGAAGCCCTTTCGGATGAAAAGTTCGCAAGGATGATTGAGGAAGCCGAAAAGTATCTCGGTATGCCGTATGTGTGGGGCGGCAGTTCCCCAAGCACCAGTTTTGACTGTTCCGGCTTCGTCTGCTGGGTCATCAATAACTGCGGCAATGGGTGGAGCGTTGGGCGTACAACAGCCAACGGCCTGCGCGGGAAGTGCAGTTATGTTTCTCCTGCGGATGCACAGCCTGGTGACCTAATCTTCTTCGAGAAAACCTATAACACCGTTGGCGCGTCGCACGTTGGAATCTACGTCGGTAATGGCATGATGATCCACTGCGGCGACCCTATTTCCTACACCAGTATCAATTCAACCTACTGGCAAAGCTACTTCTTAGGCTTTGGCCGCATCAACTGAAAGGAGGGCCGATGGGCAAAAAATTACAGAAATATCTGGATGAAGCCGAAAAGACCGAACAGCAGATCACAGAACTGGAAGAACGGCTGAGAACCATCCGGGCAGCACAGAAAAAGGAAGAGGACAGCGAGATCATCCGTGCCATCCGCAGCACCAAGATGGGCGGGCGCGAACTGCTGGCTCTGCTGGACAACATTCAGGCGGGCAATGTGACGTTCCTGACCGCTGCAAACAAGGCTTCGGAAGAAGCAGAAACGGAGGAAGCGATTGAAAAAGATGCTTAAAAGGCTGGGTGTTGTTATTCCCAGCACAATTCTGACCCTGCTGATGGCGGTGGGCTTTTCGACCCCGGCGTTTGCCTATGTGGACACCACCGAGGTGGCGGAGGAACCTGTACAGGTGGTCGAGGAAGCAGAGCCGACCGAGGAAGAAAAGATTCCGTTCACCATCGCAGGCAACGGCGAGGTGGAGGACAACATGGTGGACGACCCCAGCAAGGAGTTTTTCACGGTTAAGACCAAGGGCGGCAACACGTTCTTTCTGGTGATTGATCGGGCGCGAAACAGCGAAAACGTCTATATGCTCTCGATGATCGACGAGTACGATTTGCAGGAGTTTCTGGACGATGAAGAACGAAACGGCAAGCAGGAAGAAGAAACGCCTGCGGTAGTCCTGCCCGAAACCAAACCTGAACCTGCCCCGGATGTGGAAATCGAAGAACCGAAAGAAGAATCCAGCGGCGGCATGAATAAGATTCTACTGCTGGTGTTCGTGGCTGCACTGGGCGGCGCAGGTGCTTTCTTCTACTTCTACATTTATAAGCCGAAGCCGAAAGAAGAAACGCCGCAGAGTGAAAATCTGGAAACCGACCAGAGCCTTACGACTGTGAACGAGGATAATCAGTCGGACAACGAAAATGGCACATAAGAAAACCGTGATATAAGGATGCAGGGGTAGTCGAAAGGCTATCCCTGCTTTTTTTCAAAAAGGAGAAAAAGTTGAAATATTTGGTGATTGCAGAAAAAACGAGCGTATCGAAATCCATTGCAAAAGTGATCGGTGCATATCGGCAGGAGGACGGGTATCTGGAGGGTGGGGATTGCGTGGTGAGCTGGTGTCTGGGGCATCTGGCAGAGTATGCAGCCCCGGAATACTACGATGAACGCTATGAGAACTGGCGTTTTGAAGATTTGCCGATTCTCCCGACCGAGTGGAAACTGCTGGTGCATAACACCAAGAAGCCACAGTTCAATGTCCTGCGAAAACTGCTCCGCAGCAAGAAGTTTGATTATGTGGTGAACGCCTGCGACGCAGGGCGCGAGGGCGAAGCGATTTTCCGCCGTGTGTATGCTCTTGCCGGAAGCAAACTCCCCATCAAGCGGCTGTGGATCAGCAGCATGGAAGATGCTGCCATCCAGCAGGGCTTTGAAAACCTGAAAGATGGCGCGGCCTATGATAACCTGTTTGCAGCGTCCGAGTGCAGGGCAAAAGCGGACTGGCTGATCGGCATGAACGGAACCCGCGCTTTTACGAAAAAATACGGCAGAAAGCAGACTATTGGCCGTGTACAGACCCCAACGCTGGCAATGCTGGCCGAACGGCAGGCAAAAATCCAGAATTTCGTAAAAGAACCCTATTACAAAGTGGAACTGTCCGGCGTGGGTGTCGTAGCGGTATCGGAACAGATGGCGCAGGAGCAGGATGCCGATACCGTGCAGGCGGCTTGCGATGGACAGTGTGCGGTGGTCGGCAGCATCGAGCGTAAGCGAGTGGAGAAGAAGCCCCCGAAACTGTATGACCTGACAACCTTACAGCGAGAAGCAAACCGATACTACGGCCTGACCGCCAGCCAGACCTTGCAGGCATTGCAAGAGTTGTATGAAGAAAAGCTGGTAACATACCCCCGAACGGATAGCCAGTTTGTGACCGAGGATATGCGCAAGACGGTGGAATCTCTGGTGCTTGCTTTGGATGGCACAGCGGCAGATGTAAGCTGCGTTATCAACAACAGCAAGGTTACAGACCATCATGCAATCCTGCCGACTATGCAGGGTGTAAATTGCAACCGGGAAAAGCTGCCCGAAACCAAACAGAAGATTCTTTCGCTCATTATCTGGAAACTGGTGCAAGCTGTACAGCCGCCGTTCATCTACGAAGATGTTCTGGTGACGGTATGCTGCCAGGGCAAGAACTTCACGGCAAAATATAAGGATGTTTTGCAGCCCGGATATACGGCAAAGTCTGTTCCGTTTGTGGAACCGGAAAAGGACAAAGATGTACCGCTTCCCCAAAAAATGGAGCAGGGAATGGTTCTCCCTGTGGTACG
>ENA-OXZY01000545-OXZY01000545.1-human-gut-metagenome-genome-assembly--contig:-NODE-545-length-10410-cov-8.597972_pt1 | contig 10410 bp, 10 predicted proteins | sample MGYA00243423_ERZ652810 | MGnify/ENA primary metagenome ERZ652810 (study PRJEB26926, sample SAMN06164588) | human gut metagenome | biome: ENVO:00009003; feature: ENVO:2100002; material: ENVO:00002003... | reverse complement strand
TGCAAAAATTCATTCTATTCTTTTGTGTCATTACGGCAGCAGATCCTTCACATTCACTCATTATGACACCTTGCCGTCCGCTGTCATTCAGCACTTTTAGCTGACAGCTCACAGCTGATAGCTTTTATCTTCTTACCGCTTTCCCCACCACGGTCATAGATTCTTCGCTGGCGCTCTGAATGACGCCTTACCGTCCGCCGTCATTCTGAACGGAGGTAAGAATGCCATATGAAAAAGCAGAGAAACGGAACAATGACACAGAGTGAAGAATCTATTATGCTGATGACAGCTTACAGCCTTTCCACCATTGCCCGCGCCCATTCCGTATCAATAATGACATCCGCAGGTGAAAGGGCGTCTATGGTTTCCAATGCCTTTTCCAGGAGCGCGTCATACAGGGCTTTGTCAAATTCTACCGCCGCCAGCATCTCCCCATGGCGCAGGAGAAGGAATCCGTGCTCCCCCTCTTCGTTGGTGGCAAAAAATATTTCATCAATCCCCTTATCCTTGTAATGAGCATCCACATTGGCATAAATACCGCTCTTCATGACTTCCACAATCTTGTCATTGAATCCCGCGTCAAAAATCAATAGTTTTTCTTTGAATGCATTGTGAGACAGGACGATGCGTTTCGTGTAGCCTTTAAAGGCGTTGTCCTCCGCCGTGAGTGTTTCTTTCATCGCCGTGTAATCGGAACCGTCAGCGCTGCATACGATAAAAAGCTTCTCCGCCGGTTCATGGTAGATGAAATTATAATGCAGTACAGCAGACGCACCGCAGTCCTCGCAATGAAAAGAAAAGGCTTCATCATTCCTGACCGCTTCCTTAAGCGGAGGATCTTCCATCGTATTGATACTGTCCCACACACGGAAAAATTGTTTCTTCCCGCACTTCGGGCAGGTGATTTCCTGCATCTGTGACTGTGACATAACCGCTCCTTATGATTGATGAATCGCGCGGAGGGCTTTAGCACCCCACTCCGCATTAATGACCGGCTGGTTCCTTGAAAGTGTTTCCAGCATATCTTTCACACCCGTTTCGATTTCGCGGTACATCGGCGCCTCAAATGCATATGCCGCGATGACTTTTCCCTTTTTCTCAAAACGAAAATAATGGTTCCCGTCAGCCCCCATATCAAAAAGGACACGCTCCGGATGAAGTTCGGGACTATGACGCCGGAGCGACATAAAGGCAAGACCCTTCATCAGTTCAATGACGCGGTCATCAAAACCGCCGTCAAGGATCATGAGTTTTTCCCGAAGTGCCTCCCGTGACGTGACAAGCCGTTTCTTCACGCCCCGAAGTTTTTCTTCATCAAGGCAGCGTTCTCTATCCTGCCCGGTAAGCATCTTCCACGCCTTTTCGTAGTCTTCCTGATCTGCTGCATAGTACACCAGGAACAGCGCCGACGGCTGATAGTACAAAAAGGAATAGTCCATATGGGACTTTTTACCGCAATGGCCGCATATCGACACGAAAGCCTCTCCGTCGCGCACTTTTTGTATCATCTCCGGCCGCTCTTCCGTATTGATATAATCAATTGGTGAAAACACCATAGACTTTCCGCAGTGAGGACAGGCAGTTTCAAGCAAAGACATAGATTCCCCCCTGTTTTTTGTTCCATTATATCACGGCCTGCCGGAGCAGACGGAAGTGGATAAAGAAAATAATTTTTCCCTGCCAATAAAATAATGGACTCCCTTTTATGAGAGTTCCGTTATTTTCCTTTTCTCCTATTCCTTATCTGAAAGTCAGCACTTCCTTTAAAGGCTTCCTTTCATTCGCAGCGGGTATGACTTCGGGATAGCCCACCGCGATGATGCAGGACACATCATACTCTTCGGGAAGATCAAGGATTTCTTTGATCTTTTCTTCGTCATACCGCCCCATGATGAGCGTCCCCAGATCCACCGCCCGTGCGGCAAGGCAGAAATGATCCGCCGCCATGCCCGCATCAAAAGACTGCCAGTGGGTTCCCTTTGTCGTAGACGCTTCTCCATTCGGTTCATAGCCGGAAAGCCCTTTTACTGTACAAAGCACGATGAGCGCAGGCGCTTCGTGGATGTTTTCCGTATTCCATGGAAACTTCTTCGTGCATTCATCGGCAATACGGTTCTTCAGATCATTGTCCAGCACCGCCACATAACGGACAGGCTGCGTATTTTCCCAGCAGGAAACCATCTGCGCGATTTCCACCACATTTTCGATGTCCCCTGCGGAAACAGGCTCTTTCGTATAATTGCGGATACTTCTCCTTGTAACCAGGCATTCGATTGCGTCCATAGTACCATCCTCCAGACTACAAAAAATCCTTTTCTCTATTATACGGGATTCTTAAAAATTCGCCACTGTTTCATGAGAAAAACAGACATATTTTTCTGCTGAAGAAGCGCCCTGTCCTGCTCCCGATTTCTTCATTTTTTAAGAAATATCTTTTCCACATAAGGCGAAGTGAAAGCGCGGAGAACGGAGAAATACCCCAGCCGCAATTCCACGATATCTCCCACTTTGTATTCCTTCACGCTGTCTGTCACATCCAGCATGAGATGATCCGAACTGGCACCTAAGATAAGAATGCCTTCATCCACAGGCGTTGCCGTTTCCGCATCAAAATCCTGACGTCCGATGGCACAGATGACCTTTTTCCTCTTTTCACCCCTGTTTGTAAAAACGGGTTTCCGTCCATAGCTGTCCACCCCCGCCGTTCCCCAGGGAAGGCTCGGTTTGACTTTCGCTTCCACCACTTCACATTCCAGAATAAATCCGTCATTCCTCGTTCCCGGCAGGAAAGTATACCTGCTCCGTTCCTTGCCGAAAAGAAGGCTTTCCCCAAGACGGAAATTATCTACCCCTTCACAAATACCACCGCGCATCATGAGATCCAGGGCCGCGCTGTTTCCTCCGCTGACGATTTCCAATGTATGGCCGGCGGCATTCTCCACTTTCTTCCGCATTTCCGCAAGGTGTTCCATTTTTTCCTCATCGGCCTGAATAAAAGAAAAGCAAGTCAGGTTGGTGCCGATACCGTAAAGATCCACACGAGAAAGCTTTTCCGTTTCCACCGCAGCGGCAATCAATTCTTCTTCATCCACATATCCCTCGCGGATATCGCCAAGATCCATCATGAGGATGATTTTATGGCGCTTCCCCTGCTTTTCACACTCCTTATTTATCGCACGGACGGTTTCCATTTCAGACTGGAGCGACACATCCGCATAGCGGACCAGATCCTCTATTTCCGAAAGCATGGACGGACGGATGAGCCACTTTTCCGCTTCGATATTTTCCAGTTTCTTCAGATTCGCCACTCGGGAATCGCCAATCATGGCAAGGCCGCCCGCCAGATAAGCTTCCGCCAATTCGGGTGCACCGCAGCATGCCTTCGTCACGCCCATGACGCGGATACCGTGATCGGCACACAGCTGTCTGACAACCCGCGTATTTTCTTCAATCCGTTTCAAGTATATTTTCAACCGGGGATACATATGCCGCCTCCTGAAAAAGCCCACCCCGTCAATTTCCGGAATGAGCTTTTTAGTACGAAATTACTATTTCCAGTATTCCACTTCGTCAAGATTCAGACCCACGTCAGCCGCACGGAAGACCGGATCCCTGCCTTCCTTTTTCTGGCGCTCATAGTCTTTCATCACTTTGACTGCCGTTCCGCCGAGAACAAGGCAGGCGGGAATATTGATCAGGCACATAAGAGCCATAAGAATATCGGCGATATCCCAGGCAGCCGCCATGGACATGCCCGCGCCGACGAAAATGACGAGGGCTGCTAAAATACGGAAACCTGTCATAAAAGATTTTCCCGGTTCTTTTTTATGGATAAAGATCAGGCAGTTATCCACATAGAAGAAGTTGCCGATCAGTGTGGAAAAGGCGAAAAGCACCATGCACACCGTGATAAGAATAGGGCCGAAGCTTCCAAAAGCCACCGTCACGGCATTCTGCACATATCCCGCACCGGCAATTTCTTTTGTAATCGGAGTACCGGAGGCCAGACACATCATAGCGGTCGCCGTACAGATGAGCAGCGTATCGATGAAAACGGACAGCATCTGTACAAGTCCCTGCTTGACAGGATGGCTTACATCAGCGGAAGCGGCGGCATTCGGCGCGGAACCTACGCCCGCTTCATTGGAAAAGAGTCCGCGCTTTACGCCGAACATGAGACAGGATCCGGAAACGCCGCCCAGAATGGATCGGAAATCAAAAGCATCGGCAAAAATCATGCCAAACACCTGCGGAATAAGATTTATATGCATCACAACGACAATCACAGCCGCCGCCACATAGATGAGCCCCATAATCGGCACGAGAACACCGGTGACACGGAGGATACGTCTTCCGCCGCCCATGATGCAGTACCCTACAAGCGCGCCGAGAACGGCACCGATAATCCACGGTGTGACAGCCGGATCATACCAGCTGTATGCCGCAAAAGTGGACTGCAGATTATAAGAGGCAAGCATATTGAAGCCGCCGGCATAGGTGATGATGAGGAAGAAAGCGAAAAGTACGCCAAGGGTGCGGTTGTGCATGGCGGATTCGATGTAATAAGCGGGCCCGCCGTAGCTGTCTCCCTTGCTGTCTCTTCTCTTATAGACCTGGGCAAGGGTACTTTCAATAAACGCGGACGCTCCGCCGATGACGGCGATAACCCACATCCAGAAAACGGAACCCGGCCCGCCAAGACAGATTGCCGTGGAAACCCCCAGAATATTTCCTGTACCTACGCGGGATGCCGTGGAAACCATGAGCGCATGAAAGGGAGAAACCGCCCCTTCATTCTGCGGCTTTTCCATTACAAGGCGGATACTTTCCCAAAACATGCGGAACTGCACCAAACCCGTCCTGCATGTAAAATACAGCCCTGCCGCCGTTAATACCACAACGAGGATGGGATAATACAGTATCCCGTCCAGATAATCAAGAATTGGCATCATAACCGTTTCCCCCTCTGCGTCCGCGGGTAAATCCCGGGCACTTCATTTCAGTCCCCGAGCCCATGACGACTTCAACATAAAATTCCTGTCCTGATTTGAATCATAACTATAAAAATAGTAATAACTTATATGCCTTTTGTCAACAAATTCCGTAAAAGCGCAAACAGGCTCCCATAGGGTTCAGAAAAAGCAAAGGCCGTACCGAACTTCCTTTTTATTTGCAAAAACCGGATAAAAAATCCCTGCTGATCCGATTCCCTTTACTCCTTCTCCTCTGTTTCCATTCCCACATATTCTTCGCCCCGGTCTTCCACCTTTACTTTTCCGCCGGTCATATCCCGGAAATACATTTCATGCCTTGCTTTATTTTCCGGAAGGCAGAGGCATGTGATTTGCACTTCTTCCGCAAAGATTCTGTCCAGTACACGGATATCCGTACCTTTGATGTAGTGTTCAAACGCGCCTGCCGCGGTATAGGGAATCGTAAGTTCCAGGCGGACGTGGGGCATAAAACAAAGAATATCGGCTTCCTCCACGGCTTCCGCCAGAGTACCGCCGTATGCTCTCGCCAGTCCGCCCGTCCCCAGTTTGATGCCGCCGAAGTATCTTGTCACAGCGGATAGCGTATTAGTGAGCGATTTCATCTGCAGGACATGGAGCATGGGATGTCCTGCCGTCCCCTGCGGCTCTCCGCCGTCGCTTGATTTCTCACGGATGCGGACGGTGCCGATGCGCCATGCCCAACAGTGGTGGGCCGCATCTTTGTGATTTTTCCGCACAGTTTCCAAAATGGACTGCGCTTCCTCTTCTGTTTCTACAGGGAAAAGCTGCGCAATAAATATTGATTTTTTTATCTCCGTTTCTTTTCGGCAAGGTGTCCGCACCGAGCGGTAAGGAATGAGCATGAATAATCCTCCATGAAATATATTTCTATTGTACCATGAAAAAACACCTTCCCCTGCTTGCAGAGAAGGTGTCTTTATCATTTCAAGGTGTAATCGTAATCTTCTTTCAGGATGAGGATGGCGCCTTCATCGCCCTTCATCGCCGCTTTGATAAGCCATTCCATGGCGGACTTTTCATTTTTCCTCACGCCTTCCCCGTTGGCAAGGGCGCAGCCGTAATGAGCCATGGCGAAAGCATTTCCTTTTTCCGCCGCTTTTTTATAATATTTCACGGCTTTGGAAATATCCGCTTCCACACCGAGCCCCGATTCATAGCAGAGTCCCAGCGCCGCATCGGCTTCGGGCAGTTTGTATTTCGCCGCTTTCTTAAAAGCATCAAAAGCTTTTTTCGCATGATTTTCCACACGGCTTGCGCGATAAGCGTATCCCATGCGGAGATAGACTTCTTTATCTCCCATCGCTTCCGCTTCTTTGGCCATGGCAGCAGCCTTTTTCTCATCCACCACGCCTGCCGCCCCTGTCAGATACTCCGTGCAGGCCACCGCCAGAAATCCGCGGAGCGTTTCATCGGCATCGGGGTCGCCCGCTTCTTTCCCCTTCCGTATCCATCTTTCTGCTTCCACGGTATTTTTGGGCACGGATACTCCCTGCGCGTAAAAAAGACCAGTCATAAGCATGGCTTCCGAATCTCCCCGCTGTGCTGCCAAAAGGTAGTATTTAAAAGCAGTTGCGGGATTAACCTGCCCCATGACACCTTCATCGTATATCCGGGCAAGAAGAACGGTCGCTTCCGTATATCCTGCCTCAGACGCATGCTCCAAAGCGCGTTTGGCTTTCCGCGGATTCGGCTTTCCTCCATTAAGCCCCCGAAGGTACAGCTTCCCCAGGTACAGCCACGCTTCATCATCGCCCATTTCTCCGCACAGGCGGTAGCAGTGGGCCGCTTTTTCCTCATCCTTTTCCAGCCCGTCTCCCTTTTCCAGCCGGCGGCCGATAACGCCGATTTCATGAGCCGCTTCGCCGGCACCTAGGTTGGCCGCTTTACGGAAATAAGTGACCGCTTCGTCGATATCTCCGGCAGCCAGGGTATCCTGCCCCATGGAATAATAGTATTCCATCATTCGATCTGATGCCATGATGCTTATCCTTTCCTCAGGACGCAAAAGCGCCCTTCACACTTCGGGACAGGCCCGCTATTTCAAGTAGTTGCTGCTTAAATCGCAGAATCTGATTTATAAATGTTTTCTTAATTCCGAAAGCGGAAAACCGCCGCCGGAGAACGATTTTACCGAAATTCCATACAGAGATCTTCAAAAAGCGCAGCTGACGGCTTTTCCACGTGATCTGCAAGGCGCACATCCGCCGACGGAACGATTTCACCGAAAGGTACAGCGCCTTCCTCTTCATAAATAACGCCCAGTACGAGGCTGTCGGTGTCGGAAAGCAGATGGAAAGCCGCAGCCTTATCATGAGGATCATAGTTTTCCCGTATATCTGCCAGTTTTTTCAGATGACCATTGTACCATTCCACTGTATTGAACTGGTTGAAAGTGACGCAGGGCGTGAAAATATTGACATAGGAGAACCCTTTATGATCGACCGCTTTGGTAATGACATCCACCATATTCTTCATGTCGATGGCATACGCCTGCGCCACGAAGGTAGCACCCGCGGCAAGAGCCATGGACGGAGCGTCAAGCGGGGTAAGGGGATTGCCGTCAGGCGTCGTCTTGGTCACAAAGCCTTTGGAAGACATGGGGCTTGTCTGCCCTTTTGTCAGGCCGTAAACCTGGTTGTCGAAAACGATATAGGTGATATCCATATTTCTCTTCATCGCATGGAGGGCGTGTCCCAAACCGATGGCGTAAGAGTCGCCGTCACCGGAGCAGACGATCATATGAATATCTTTGTTGGCGCATTTGATGCCCTGGGCAAAAGGAAGCGCGCGTCCGTGGGTCGTGTGGGCGCCGTAGCAGTACTGGTACCCGCCGATGCGGGAAGAACAGCCGATACCGGAAATCAAAACGATATCTTCATTCGGCCAGCCTTTAGCCGCACAGACAGCGGCAATCGCATTTTGGATCCCGAAGTCGCCGCACCCGGGACACCAGTTCGGCACGATAGTATTTTTATAATCTCTCGGTGAACCCATAATCAGATGACCTCCTTGGATTTATTGATAATAGTCGAAGCCAGGAACGGCGTGCCGTCATACTGCAAAAGAGAAAGAAGTTTATCGTGGCAGTCAAAGCGGATGGCAAACTGCTCGCGGAGCTGCGCCGTCAAATCCTCTTCGACAATGAGAACCTTCTTCGCCCCTTCGATATACGGACGGAGCTCTTCCACAGGGAACGGGGAAATCAGGCGGAGCTGGATGTGATTTACCTTCCTGCCTTCTGCTTCCAGACATTCCCGCGCTTCTTCCAGCGCGCCATTAGTGGAAGTAATGCCTACAAGGAGCAGGTCGCAGTCCGTTTCTTCATGGGCTGCGGTAAACGGCTGAATCGCTTTGGAAACGGTAGCGAACTTTCTGTGGCGCTTTTCCATTTCCATCACACGGTCGCCCTGTCCTTCCGCCGGTTTGCCGAATACATTATGTTCAAGGCCTGTGGAAAGGAACATGCCATTTTTCACGCCGGGAATTGTTCTTGGGGAAATACCGTCTTCCGTGTCAGCAAAACGGTGGAAATAAGATTTCGTTTTCATATCCAGTTCAGAAAGGCCTTCCGTCACTAATTTACCGCGGCGGATGCCGATACGGTCCCTGTCAAAAGCAGGAACAGACTGCTTACACATACCGAACTGCAGATCGGACAGCACGATGACAGGAGTCTGATATTCTTCCGCCAGATTAAACGCTTCCTGGACGATGTAGTAGCAGTCTTCGATAGACGCGGCGGCAAGAACAATCTTTTCCGCATCTCCGTGGCCGGAGCCGACAGCATAGCGGATATCGCCCTGCTCCACCTTTGTCGCCATCCCCGTGGACGGCCCTGCACGCATCACGTCAATAATAACCACCGGGATTTCAGCAACAGCCGCCATGGAAATGGATTCCGCCATGAGAGAAAGCCCGGGGCCGGATGTCGCAGTGAACGCACGGACACCTCCATAGCCCGCCCCCATCGCCATCATAACGGATGACAATTCATCTTCCGTCTGCACGACCGTGCCATGAATCTTATGGGCCACTTTAATCATATATTCCATAATTTCCGATGCCGGAGTAATCGGGTAAGAAGCCATGAAACGGGATCCTGCGGAAATAGCGCCGAGCGCGGCCGCTTCATTCCCAAGCAGGTACAACTGGTCTTTCTTCTCGGGAACGGCCAGTTTCCCCATCTCCACCCCCTGCATGGCAGCGACAGCCGTGTCATAACCTTCCTTGAAAATCTCTTTATTTTTATTGATGACCGCTTCCCCTTTTTTCGCAAAACGTTCCGCAATAAAGCGGTAGAACGGCGTTTCCGGAAACCCGAGCAGTCCTGCGCTCATACCAAGAGCGGCAATATTTTTCATCTGCATGGATCCGTACTTCTTTGCCATTTCCGTAATGGGGAGCGGCAGGAAAATACGTCCCGTATGCGCCTCCCATTTCGGTTTAAAAGCATCGTCGGCAATAATAACACCGCCTTCACAAATTTCCTTTCCGTGAAGATCGATCGTTTCCTGGTCAAGAGCTACAAGACAATCCACATGCTCCCCGATCGTCGCAATTTCCTTGGTCGCGATACGCAGGGCAATCGTCGTATGTCCGCCTTTGATCCGGGAAGCAAACAGGCGCTGGCTGAAAAGAGAATATCCCTCCTGCGCCAGAACACGCCCCAGAATTTCTCCGCAGGATTCAACGCCCTGTCCCTGCTGCCCTCCCATTTTCCAGATAAAATCTTTCTTTTCCACTCCATCTTCCTCCTTGTCGATGTTCAGTGAATCGATCCTATGTGCACGGTAATTGTCCGGTATCGATTTTTTATCATACACATACGATTTCATTATACCATCAAAGTCGTTTTTATAAATGGGATGCCGCCGTTAAAATGCAGAAATTTTCAAGGAAATAAAAACACAGGTACCGGATATTGAATATTGTCGATTGCCGGCCCGAAATTATCGTTTTCCTCCTTATGACACCTTTTCCTTCCATCTTCCTCCTTGTCGATGTTCAGTGAATCGATCCTATGTGCACGGTAATTGTCCGGTATCGATTTTTTATCATACACATACGATTTCATTATACCATCAAAGTCGTTTTTATAAATGGGATGCCGCCGTTAAAATGCAGAAATTTTCAAGGAAATAAAAACACAGGTACCGGATATTGAATATTGTCGATTGCCGGCCCGAAATTATCGTTTTCCTCCTTATGACACCTTTTCCTTCAATCATCATTCTGAACGGTGTCAAGAATGCCTTGTGGGAAAGACGGGAAACGGAATAGTAACACAAAGCAACAATTCTATTACTCCGGTGACGTTTTACCGTAAGTATCGCTTTTATCGCATGCAAATAGGAAGCCCCGGCATATGAAAAAAGACACCTACATTTGCAAGTGT
>ENA-OXZY01000475-OXZY01000475.1-human-gut-metagenome-genome-assembly--contig:-NODE-475-length-11239-cov-3.861320_pt1 | contig 11239 bp, 10 predicted proteins | sample MGYA00243423_ERZ652810 | MGnify/ENA primary metagenome ERZ652810 (study PRJEB26926, sample SAMN06164588) | human gut metagenome | biome: ENVO:00009003; feature: ENVO:2100002; material: ENVO:00002003... | reverse complement strand
AGATGTGTATAAGAGACAGGTCATCGCCGGGGCGGGCACCGTCCTCACCCCGGCCCACCTCGGGGTGCTGGCCGGGCAGGGCTATGCCGCTGTGCCGGTCTGCAAAGCGCTCACCGTGGGCGTTCTGGCCACTGGCAGCGAGCTTCTGGCCCCGGGCGAAGCTTGGACGCCCGGCAAAATTTACGACGCCAACGGCATCCAGAACGCCGCCCGGCTGCGGCAGCTGGGCTTCGGCGTCCGGCGGCGGCACTGTTCGGACGACCCGGAGGAGATCGCAGGCCAGATGAAGGAGCTGCTGGCGGAATGTGACGCCGTCATCACCAGCGGCGGCGTCTCGGTGGGGCAGAAGGACTATCTTCCCGCTGTGCTGGAAGCGCTGGATGCAGACCTCCTCTTCGCAGGCGTGGCCCAGAAGCCCGGCAGCCCCATGCTGGCCGGAACGGTCGGCGGCAAGCTGGTGTTCTGCCTGTCCGGCAACCCCTTCGCCGCCGCTGCGACGCTGGAGCAATACGCCATCCCGGCCCTGCTGCGGGCAGCGGGACGCTGCGAGGAGGGCTGTCTCCTCCCCCGCACCACCTGCACCCTGACCACCGGCTTTTCCAAGCCCAGCAAGGTCGCCCGCTACCTGCGGGCCAAGGCCATGGGCGGCAGTGTGACCATCCCCGGCGAGGGCAGTGCCGAGGCCCATTCGTCCGGCAGCCTGTCGGCCATGATGGGCTGCAACTGTCTGGTGGAGCTGCCTGCGGGCAGCGGCCCGGTGGCCCCGGGCGAAGAAGTGGAGGTGCTTTTCTTTGTACAGTGAACCGAAACAGATCCTTGCCGAGCAGCTGGAGCTGAAGCGCCCGGCGGTGCTGGCCGTCAGCGGCCTGCATAACAGCGGCAAGACGACTCTTCTCGAAAAGCTCCTGCCTGCCCTGCGCAGCCGGGGGCTGAAAGTGGGCGTCATCAAGCACGACGGCCACGATTTCACCCCCGATGTGCCCGGCACCGACAGCTACCGTCTGCGGGAGGCCGGGGCCGAGGGTGTGGCCGTCTACTCCGGCCAGCGCTACCTGCTGACCGAGGCCTTTCGCCTGACGGAACAGGACCTTCTGGCCCTGTTCGAGCGCCACGGCTACGACCTCGTCCTCTTGGAGGGCTTCAAGGACAGCGGCTGGCCGAAGATCGAGGTCGTGCGCCGGGAGATCTCGGACACGCCGGTGTCCTTCCAGCCGCTGGCTGTCGTGGGCGACATCCCGGATGCCGATTTCGGCCTCGAAGAAACGCAGGCGCTGGCCGACTGGCTTGTGAGCCAGATGCCGACGCTGTAAGGAGGAAAACCACAATGAAACTCATCCGCACCGAAGACGCGGCAGGGCAGGTGCTCTGCCACGATATTACCCAGATCATTCCCGGCGAGTTCAAGGGTGCCCGCTTCCGCAAGGGCCATGTCATCCAGCCCGAGGACATCCCCGTGCTGCTCTCCATCGGCAAAGAGAATCTCTATGTCTGGGAGAAGAAGCCCGGCATCCTCCACGAGGACGAAGCCGCCGCCCTGCTGTATAAAGCTGCCGCGGGCAAAAACATCCACGGCACCGAGCCGAAGGAGGGCAAGATCGAGCTCATCGCCGACTGCGACGGCCTTCTCAAGATCGACCGCGACGCCCTGCTGGCCGTCAACCGCACGCCCCAGATGATGATCGCCACCATCCACGGCGACCTGCCCGTGAAAAAGGGCCAGAAGCTGGCCGGCACCCGCATCATCCCTCTGGTCATCGAGCAGGAAAAAATGGACGCCATGCAGGCGGCAGCCGGCAGCACGCCCATCCTGAACGTGCTGCCCATGCAGCCCAAGAAGTTCGCCGTCATCACCACCGGCAGCGAGGTGTTCAAGGGCCGCATTGAGGACAAGTTTACTCCCATCCTCGAGCAAAAGCTGGCGGTGTATGGCTGTGAGATGGCCTTCCACAAGGTCTGCGACGATGACCCGGCGGGCATTACGGCTGCCATTCTGGAAGCAAAGGCCGCAGGCTGTGAGCTGATCTTTACCACCGGCGGCATGAGCGTGGACCCGGACGACCGCACCCCGCTGGCCATCAGGAACACCGGGGCCGAGATCGTTACCTACGGCGCGCCGGTGCTGCCCGGTGCCATGTTCCTGGTCAGCTATCTGGACGGTGTGCCGGTCTGCGGTCTGCCCGGCTGTGTGATGTACGCCAAGCGCACCATTTTTGACCTGCTGCTGCCCCGCCTGCTGGCCGATGACCCCATCACCGCCGAGGATATCGCCCGTCTGGGCGAGGGCGGCCTCTGCCTGGGCTGCGCCGAGTGCCACTGGCCCAATTGCGGCTTCGGACACTGCTGAAACCCTCTCAGCCAAAGCTTTTCGGCTTTGCCAGCTCCCCCGAAGGGGGAGCTTAACTAAGGTGAAAAAATATGAGTGAAAATAATCTGACACATTTTGATGCCGCCGGAAACGCCGTGATGGTGGACGTGAGCGAAAAGCCCGTCACGGCCCGGGAGGCCACGGCCCACGGCATCATTACCATGAATGCGGAAGCCTTTGCCGCTGTGGAAAGCGGTACCGTGAAAAAAGGCGATGTGCTGGTCTGTGGACGGCAGGAAATTCTGGATGATAACGGGGAAGTGCGGGAATACTATTATAAAAGCGCCGATGCCGATGTATATGGATATACGATGCATCCCTATGAGGACTGGATTTCTTCCAAAATGACTGAAAAAAAAGAAACCGGTAATAAACACAAACGATATTTTCTACAGGTTCTGAATTGGCGTCTGGTAACTCCGGCTTTGCATGCGGAGTATGCATCGGAGCGTTCTGTAACGGATACCCGGCAGTTTTGCCTGCAGGACAGTTTTTATCTTCCGGTTTATTTTGGAGAAATCACAACGTCTGAGCTGCAGGAAAAGACCGTTATGCTGACAAAAGAACAGGTAAAACAGCTTGCTTTGACACATTTTTCACAATTTCTTTCGGAATTGGAAGAAAATGGGGTGCGAATTGTCGACAAAAATGTTATGATTGAACAGATAGATCAAAACTATCATATCTATGGTGAGGTAAAGGGGTGTGAAAAAATCACAACTTTAGTACCAACCGAAAGGAAACGAGAGGAACCTGTAAATGAGTCTGAATGAAGTATCGCTCCGGATACCAACGGAACATATGGCAAATGTCTTCGGACAGTTTGATGCCAATATCAAAAAAATAGAACGGACACTGGGTGTAACGGTTGTTGTACGCGATGATCAGTTGAAAATTATCGGTACTCCATCTGCCGCAAGCGGCGCACAGGAAGTGTTTGAACAGTTGTATGAGCTTGCAAAACGGGGAAATGTTATCAGCGAACAGAATGTAAACTACGCACTTGCTCTTTTGCAGGAACACAAAGGGTCTGAGATGGTAGAGATGGATAAAGATGTGATCTGTCATACCATACAGGGAAAACCGGTAAAGCCTAAAACACTCGGGCAGAAGGATTATGTAGATAATATCCGTAAAAAAATGATTGTTTTCGGGATGGGCCCTGCCGGAACCGGAAAAACATATCTGGCCATGGCCATGGCGATCACTGCGTTTAAGAATGAAGAAGTGGGACGCATCATTCTGACACGTCCGGCAATTGAAGCGGGAGAAAAACTCGGATTTCTTCCGGGAGATCTGCAGAGCAAAGTAGATCCGTATCTGCGCCCTTTATACGATGCCCTGTATCAGATTATGGGTGCGGAGTCATTTCAGAAAAATATGGAAAAAGGTCTGATTGAGGTTGCACCGCTGGCTTATATGCGTGGACGGACACTTGACAACGCATTTATTATTCTGGATGAGGCACAGAACACCACACCGGCACAGATGAAAATGTTTCTGACACGTATCGGCTTCGGCTCGAAAGCTGTGATTACCGGAGATGCCACGCAAAAAGATCTGGCCCCGGGAAGTAAATCCGGGCTGGATGTAGCACTTCGGGTTTTGAAAAATGTGGAAGAAATCGGAATCTGTAAATTAACAAGCAAAGATGTTGTCAGGCATCCGCTGGTACAAAAGATTGTACAGGCTTATGATGATTATGAGTCCAGACAGAGCAGCCGGAGTGCGCGTAAGTCTGCCAGACAGGAGAAAAAATGAAACCCAAAGAGACAATAAACCTCTATCGCGTCATATCGCTTCTGGTGATCGCGCTTGTCACTTTTGGAGTGATGGGCGGGTTATGTGCCAAAAGCCACCTGTATCCGGATGAATGGCTCAGTATGTTTTTCCTGACCCTGATTTTTCTTCTGGTCTGCATGTTTGAACTGGAATATGAACGAAAGCAGAAAGGAATATCGGCAAACACACAGACAACCTTTATCCGTCTTTCCGTTACCTATACGGTCAGTGGGGGATTGATCTATGCGATCAGTTATCTTCCGGAATTTTACCGTCCGGTGATGATCCCGGTGATTCTGCTCACCGCAGTGTCAAATTCCATGGTGGCGGTGTCTTTTGGATTGTTTTTCGATCTGGTGCTGGCACTGACTGTCGGGGGAAGTTTTTATGCCCTCGCTGCTTATATGATGCTTACAATGCTTGCTGCTGTACTGGCACAGGCATTAAAAGAAAAAAAATACCGTATGGGTGTATCCCTTCTGACTTTCTTTTTCAGTCTGATGATTCCGGAACTGTTTTCCTATTTATCAACGAAAGAAATGCAGAAATATTCGCTGCTTTATGCTTTTGGAACAGCATTCCTGACTTTTCTGACAGCAGCTTTTCTGTTTCACCGGTTGCTTCATGAAGCGGATCAGGAAATTGAAAACCATCTGCTGGATATCGTGTCCGAGGATTATTCGGAGGTAAAAGCCCTCAAGGATTTTTCCATGGTGGAATATCGCCACGCAGTGAAAGTTTCAGACATTGCCTGCCGCTGTGCAAAAGAAGTGGGATACCGGGCGAACTTATGTCTTGCCGGCGGTTTTTATTACCGTATGGGGCGCTGGATCGGGGAGCCATATATCAAAAATGCGGTCAATAAGGCAGAATCCTTATGTTTTCCGGCGGAGCTGATCTCCATTCTGGCAGAATACTATGGAGAAGAGCAGCTTCCATCTTCACCGGAATCCGCTCTGGTGCACATGGTGGATGCGGTTGTGATCCGTCTGGAAGCGATGGAACAAAATGTGGGACAAAGTGTCTGGAACCGTGATATTGTAATTTATCAGACCGTGAATGATTTTTCCTCAAGTGAAATTTATGACCATTCCGGAATGAGTATGAACCAGTTTTTAAAGATTCGTGAATTTCTTGCAAAGGAGGAATTACTTCGTTGAGTTTTTATTTAGAAGAAACATGTAACATACCGTTTGATTTTGCATATGCTAAGCTTGCAGAGGATGTGATTGCCTTTTGTCTGTCCCATGAGAATTTTCCTTATGAAGCAGAAGTCAATCTGACACTTACAGACAATGAAGAAATCCATCGGATCAATCTGGAATACCGCCAGATCGACCGTCCGACGGATGTTCTTTCTTTCCCGATGCTTTCTTATGAGAAAGCCGGAGATTTTTCTTTTCTGGAAGAGGAGAGTGAAGATGATTTTAATCCGGATACGGGAGAAGTCATGCTTGGAGATATTATTATATCGGTCGATAAAGTGTTAGAACAGGCACAAAGTTACGGACACAGTCCGAAGCGTGAATTTGCATTTCTGATTGTACACAGCATGCTTCATCTGTTTGGTTATGACCACATTGATCCGAAAGATGCGGCCATCATGGAACCAAAACAAAAACAGATACTCGAAGAGATGCATATCGTAAGAGATTAAAGAATGGATGTGTTTTATGAAAAAGAGATGGAAAATGATAGGCGTTGTCTGTGCGATTGCCATTTTATCCGCCGGATGCAAAAGTAAAGAATCGGAAGCTCCCACACCTTCATCCACACAGGATGTACCTGCAGAAACTGCCGAAACAGAATATCAGCCGGAACCGGTGGAAACCCACGAAGGAGAAGTCCGAAGTTTCTATACGGGAGAGTGGATGGATGAAAAAAAAGCAAAGAATCGTCCGGTTGCCGTCATGACAGAAAACACACACGTAACCCTTCCACAGTATGGAATCGGAAATGCGGATATTATCTATGAATGTCCTGTGGAAGGCGGCATTACCCGGCTGATGACAATTTATCAGGATTATGCTTCTCTTAAAAAAGTGGGAAATGTGCGAAGCTGTCGTCTGTATTATGTGTATTTTGCCAAAGAATTTGAGGCGGTTTATTTTCATGCAGGCGAAAGTAAATATGCACTTGATGTTTTAAATAGTTCATTCATTGACAATGTGGATGGAATTACGGGAAAAGGCGGAGCCTTTTATTACCGGGACAATAGCCGCAGGGCACCGCATAATCTGTATACAACCGGAGAAAATTTAGCCTCTGCCATGAAGACATACGGGTATGATACAAAGCTTCCGGAGAATTATACATCGCATTACCGTTTTGCAGCGGAAGATTCCCCGAATCTGCTGGAGCAGGGAGAGACTGCAAAAAAAGTATCCTTATACTATGTTGACGCGAAGCCCTGGTTTGTATACAATGAAACGGATGGTCTGTATTACCGCTATGAATTTGGTGATAAACAGATTGACGGTTCTACCGGAGAACAGCTTGCTGTGAAAAATATCATTTTACAGAATTGTTACAGCAGCCTGAAAGATTCCAAAAACGGAACTTTAGATATCGATTATCTTTCCGGTGGATCAGGAATGTACATCACAAACGGAAAAGCTGTCCCGATTACATGGAAAAGAGCATCCGCAAATGATATTACACATTATTATACACAGGATGGTCAGGAAATTATTTTAAATCCCGGAAAGACATGGGTAGAGATCGTCGAAAACAGCCGTGCATCCCAAAATAAAATCAGCGCGGAATAAAAGAAACAAAAGCATTGAGGTTAGAAGATGGGTAAATCAAAGAATAACGGAACAAATTTTCTGGTTCAGGGATCAATTCTTGCGGCCGCTTCAATTATAAGCAGAATCATCGGACTGGTGTACCGTATTCCATTGAACAATATTCTGGGAGACGTAGGAATCAGTTATTATGCATGTGCATTTGACGTGTACAACGTAATTTTGATTATTTCATCCTACAGTCTGCCACAGGCAGTGTCAAAGACGGTTTCCGCAAAAGCGGCCAAAGGGCGGTACCGGTCGGTATATCAGGTATTAAAAGGTGCACTTCTTTTTGCGCTGGTATCGGGATTTGTGGCATCGCTTGTCGTATTTTTCGGAGCCGAATTTTTTACCGGAACACTCTTAAAAACACCGTACAGTGTGTTTGCACTTAAAATTTTAGGACCGGCACTGATTGTTGTTGCGGTTCTTGGCGTTTTGCGTGGATTTTTCCAGGGACTTGGCACGATGATGCCAAGTGCCATTTCACAGATCATTGAACAGATTGTCAATGCCATCATCAGTGTATGGGCAGCTTATGTTCTGTATCGCTACGGAACAAAGATCGGAGCGGTTCTCGGTGATACCGAACATTACGGGCCTGCATACGGTGCAGCCGGAGGCACATTGGGAACGAACCTTGGATCTGTCGCTGCGCTGATTTTTGTACTTTTCGTATTTTTTGCTTATATGCATGTCTTTAAGCGAAGAATGAGACGGGAAAAAGGCGTTAAGGTAGAGCCATTTGCCTATACCATGAAGATCCTCATTATCACAATTGTTCCGGTTCTTTTAAGTACAACTGTTTACAATATCAGCAGTATCATTGACCAGAGTATTTTCAAAAATGTTGCGTTATTGCAGGGATACTCTGAAAACAAGATCGATGTATGGTGGGGCGTTTTTTCCGGAAAATATAAACTGCTGATCAATGTTCCGATTTCCATTGCCTCCGCGATGGCTGCCTCTTGCGTGCCGACACTGACGATGTCCTTTGCACAGAAAGATATGAAAAAAGTCAGGGAACAGATCAATTCTGCCATGCGTTTTATCATGGTGATTTCTTTCCCTTGTGCCATAGGACTTGCTGTATTGGGAGAGCCGATCTGTCGTCTGCTTTTCCCGGGAACGGCACAGACGGCACCTATGGCAGGTACCATGATGTGGGTTGGGGCAATGGCGGTTGTGTTTTATGCAATGTCTACGCTTTCAAACGGACTGCTGCAGGGCATTGACCGGTTAAAGATTCCGGTTATCAATGCAGCGGTTTCGCTTGTCGCACATGTGATCGTACTGATTATACTGATGCTGTTTTTCCGCATGAATATCTATGCGGTCATTATCGCAAATATGTTCTTTGCGTTTTTAATGTGTATTATGAATGCGCTGGCAATACGAAAATACAGCGGCTATCATCAGGAAATTCACAAAACATTTATTGTGCCGGGAATTTCCTCGGCTATTATGGGAATTATTACCTATATCGTCTATCATGGCAGCTATGCGGTCTTAAAAATCAATGCGGTATCTGCCATGCTTGCAATTCTTGCAGCGGTTATCGTATATGCAGTTGTCTTACTGTTACTGCACGGACTGACCGAAGAGGAGATTAAAAAATTCCCGAAAGGAACTCTGATTGTCCGGGTTGCAAAAAAATTACATTTATTAAAGTAAATGGTATAAAACGGAAATAAAATGCAGATGCTACTGTTAGAAGGTGATGATATGAATCAAAAAACAGGCATCTGCATTCTTCTTTGTCTGGTTCTGCTGCTGGTCTTTGGCATCTGGTATCAGAAAAGAGGTGTAGAAAATACAAAAAATACCCAAGAACAATATGCATCCGAAACCGAGCACACCGTTTTGACCGGAACTCCTTACAAAGAAACGGAAAATGCCTATATTATCCGTACACAGGACAGCCGGCTGGTTGTTTTTTTACCGGATGGAAAAACCGTATATATGGAAACCGGGATTCGAAGTGAGAATTTAAGTCAAAAACTGCAGAAACAGGCGGAAAATGGCATTGGATTTGCAGATGAAGAGAGCCTTTTTGACTTTTTGGAAAGCTATTCGAGTTGAATATTTTATACCCATATGATAAAATATTTAACTGGTTTAACAGATAAAATGACAGGTGGACTATGGATAAGAAAAAATCAAAACAACAGGATGTGCTCGTAATTGGCGCCGGAGCTTCCGGCATGATGACCGCAATTACGGCCGCAAGACGTGGATTGTCCGTTACCGTCTTAGAACATATGGATAAGCCGGGGAAAAAAATTCTGGCAACCGGAAACGGAAAATGTAATTTTACAAATCTTAAGATGTCTCCCCGGTGTTATTACGGAGACCACGGACTGGTACAGGAAATTTTAAAGCAGTTTACAGTGGAAGATACCCTTGCGTTTTTCCGGGAGATCGGCATCTGGCCAAAAGAAAAGAACGGATATGTATACCCAAACTCCGGACAGGCTTCTTCCGTTGCGGATGCGCTGTCCGCGGAAATGAAACGAAGCGGAGTTTCCCTGGTCACTTCCTGTGACATCCGGCAGCTTTGTGAAACAAAATACGGATTTGAGGTACGGACATCCATGGGAACGTATTGTTCCCACAATCTTGTTTTTGCAACAGGTCTTCGTGCTGCACCGAAATCCGGAAGCGATGGATCCATGATTTCGCTGATAAAATCGTTTGGGCACCGGTTTGTGCCGATTTTGCCGGCACTGTGTGGATTTGAGGCAGAAGGAATGGAATTTTCCAAAGTATCCGGAGTCCGCACGGACGCACTCCTGTCTTTGTACATAGATGGGCAGAACTGCGAACAGGAACGGGGAGAACTGCAGCTTGCAGATTACGGGATTTCCGGTATTCCGGTATTTCAGATCAGCAGTCCGGCCTCGAAAGCGCTGTATCAGAAAAAACAGGCAGAGCTTACCATCAATTTTCTGCCGGATTTTTCCGAAGATATGCTTACGCAGGAACTGCAGCGCAGATTTTCACGGGATGCCGGGATACAGGATGCCGCAGAATCACTTCGTGGGCTTTTAAACCATAAACTGATTCCGGTTATACTTAAGGCAGCAGGCATTCCGATTCATGAACACACGGAACGGATTTCCCAAAAGCAGACCGAAACGCTCTGCAGACAGATACAGACATTTCCTGTCCGCTTAAAAAAGGTAAGGGATTTTTCTGTTGCTCAGGTGTGCACTGGGGGAATCCACACAGAAGAAATCCACACAGATACGCTGGAATCACGGATTGTCCCGGGCATCTATTTCGTTGGTGAACTTTTGGATGTCGATGGAATCTGTGGGGGATATAATTTGCAATGGGCATGGTCCAGCGGACATGTCGCAGGAAGTAAAGTAGGTTCATAATGATTAAAATCAATCAGTTAAAGCTTCCAGTAGGACATTCCCAAAAAGATCTGGAAGATAAAATCAGAAAAACACTTCGTATTCCATCGAAAGAAACATTTCATTACGAGGTGATGCGGCGTTCCCTCGATGCACGGAAAAAGCCGTCATTGTTTTATGTATATTGCATCTATGTAACGATCCGTCAGGAAAACAGCATCGTAAAAAAACTGCATCAGCCTTCCGTCAGCCTTGTGACAGAAACCGGTTACCGTTTTTCGGAAATGGGGCATGAGCGTTTAAACCGGCGTCCGGTGATTGTGGGAGCCGGTCCCTGTGGTCTTTTTGCAGCCTGGCAGCTGACACTTGCAGGATATGCGCCGCTTATTTTAGAGCGTGGAAAACAGGTAGAAGACCGCAGTGCGGACGTTGAACGCTTCTGGAAAACCGGTATTCTGCAGCCGGATTCCAATGTACAGTTTGGAGAAGGTGGGGCAGGAACCTTTTCCGATGGAAAATTAAACACGGTGGTGAAGGATCCGTCCGGAAGAAACCGTTATGTACTCGAAACATTCGTAAAATTTGGGGCACCATCGGACATTCTTTATGATGCAAAACCACATATCGGAACCGATATTCTGGCGAAGGTGATCAAAAATATGAGGGATTACCTGATCAAACACGGTGCGGAGTTTCGTTTTCAGACCTGCTTAAAAGACATTCAGATAAAAGAAAATGCACTGCAGGCACTTGTGACGGAGGATGATACGGTGATTCCGGCAGACGTCGCCATTCTTGCACTTGGACACAGTGCAAGGGATACCTTTACGATGCTGCATAGACACCAGCTTCCAATGGAAGCCAAAAATTTTGCCGTGGGATTCCGCGTGGAACATCCCCAGCAGATGATCAACTGTCTCTTATACACATCTGACGCTGCC
>ENA-OXZY01000419-OXZY01000419.1-human-gut-metagenome-genome-assembly--contig:-NODE-419-length-11863-cov-4.567751_pt1 | contig 11863 bp, 3 predicted proteins | sample MGYA00243423_ERZ652810 | MGnify/ENA primary metagenome ERZ652810 (study PRJEB26926, sample SAMN06164588) | human gut metagenome | biome: ENVO:00009003; feature: ENVO:2100002; material: ENVO:00002003... | reverse complement strand
GTTCCATTCCAAGCCCCCGGCTCTGCCCTCACAGGTATACCCGGCAGCTTTCAAAGAACTGCCATTTTCCGTGTCCAAAATGTAAGTGACAACTTTGTTGTAGCCCATGGCCCGTGCTGCACGGTATGCCGCCGCATACAAAATACTGCAAGCGTTCGGCGTTCCATCCGTACACAGACGGTTGACTTCCAGCGTATAGCCATCATCCAGCCGCCGCGCCACTGGTCTGCCGCAGATAGCAACACCCACCAACGCACCATTTTCCGATACGCCGATGGAGAATTTATGCCCTCGCGTCGGCTTATGGTGGCGGTGATACTGCTGCACAAATGCGTTTGCCGTTTTCAAATTGATCGGTGTTAATGTCAGCAAAAGCCCTCCTTTTTCAAAAATGCCCCGTTAGATTCCTTGCAGAGATCTAACGGGGTTATCCTATTTACAATTCCATATCGTGACTTTTCCGCTTCTGGGATTTCTGCGGTTCTGCGGTGTGCTCTGCCTGCTTTGCATGAAGCTGTGCCAGCACAGAGGGTTTCCGCACATTGTCCGCACTACGCTCCGCAACGCGGCCTGCATAGTTCACAGGCTGGCGCGGCTTATCCGCCACTTCGGTTTCGGCTGCATCCTCGTCCACGCCCAGTGCATCCTCACTGCCCTTTTCATCCATGTTGAGCAGAGAGTTCAGCTCCGCAAGGCGCGCAGATTTTTCGGCCAATTCTGCTTCCTGTGCAAAAGGACGTTTGGCTTCTTCCTTTGCCTGCGCCAACTGCTGTTCCAAGGTTTCCAGTCTGCGTTCCACCTGTGGCAATGCTCTTTCGATGCCTGCCAGTGCATTGGTAACACGCAGAATGTTGCCCTGCGGGTCTTTGCCGACTTCCATCGAATAGTTCCATGCGCCCTTGATGGATAAGCGGAACACCTTATCAAAGTTGTCAAACCGGGAATGCAGTTCAAATGCACCATAGCTGCCGATCCTGCCCTCGGTGCCAGCCGCTTTCAAAGCCTTGCAAGCCTCGATAATGGCTGCACCCGCTTCCTTGCGTTCGGTGTACACCTTGCCGCTGATTTCCATAGAGAAGTGGTCTTTGTCCTGCGCCAGAAGTGGTTTTGCCGCTTCCATATCGGTTTTCAGTGCTTCGATCTGACCCTGTGCCACAGCGATTTCTCGCGGATAGCGGCGCGCAATATCCGATTCCAAGCTATAAATCTGACTGGTGTGATTGGCTTTCAGCAACTTCAGCTTACTGACCTGAATATCCAGATCCATCTTTTCCTTGATGTAGGGATTGCCTGTTGCCAGTGCCTTGATTTCGGCATAGGACAGTGCGGTATCGTCCACATCGTCGCAGGCACGGACAGGCGATTTGGAAGTCATGATCTGGGAAATGAACTTCTGCTTATTTTCCAGAATCTGCCACATATACGAATCAAACGTATTTTCAGTGACGTAACGATAGATTTTCACCTGCCTATTTCGATTTCCCTGCCGGAGAATACGTCCCTCCTGCTGTTCCAGATCAGACGGCTTCCACGGGCAGTCCAGATGATGCAGGGCAATCAGCCGATCCTGAATATTGGTTCCTGCGCCAAGTTTCGGCGTAGACCCCATCAGGATACGCACCTGCCCGGCGCGCACCTTTGCAAACAGGTCTGCCTTTTTGGTTTCCGTGTTATATTCATGAATGAACGCCACTTCCTCGCGGGGAACACCTCTCGCCACCAACTTTTCCCGGACATCATCGTAGACGTTGAATGTGCCATCCGCTTTTGGTGTCGATAAGTCGCAGAAAATCAACTGTGTTCCCTTATCCGGCGCAGATTCTTCCCAGACCTTGAACGCATTGTCCACACAGCGATTGACCTTACTCTCTGGCTCATCCGGCAGCATATCATTCATAAGCCGCTGGTCGAGTGCCAGTTTTCGGCCATCGTTGGTGATCTTGAGCATATTATCGAATCTGGGATTCACATTACCGTTGCGTACAGCCTCGGCACGGTCCGCAAAGGAACTCACCATTTCTTCCTGTGTTTCGCTCGGTTTCAGCACTTCGTTGATGTACTCCGCTTGCGGCACAGGCAGGTTCAGCATATCCGCTGTCTGCACATCTGCCGATTCCTTGAACAGAGAAATCAGCTCCGGCAGATTGAAGAACCGGGCAAAGCGCGTTTTTGCACGGTAGCCCGTTCCCTCCGGGGAAAGCTCGATTGCCGTAACTGTTTCGCCAAAGGATGCCGCCCAATCATCAAAGTGGCTCAGTCCCATCTTCTGCAGAGTGTCATACTGGAGATACCGCATAATGGTGTATAGTTCCACCATCGAATTGCTGACCGGGGTTCCTGTTGCAAAGGTCACGCCCTTGCCGCCTGTCAGTTCATCCAGATACTGACATTTTGCAAACATATCGCTGGACTTCTGTGCATCGGTCTGGGCGATACCTGCAATGTTCCGCATTTTGGTGTACAGAAACATATTTTTATAAAAATGCGATTCATCGACGAACAAGCGGTCAACACCCAGTTCCTCAAATGTAACTACATCATCCTTTCTCGTCTGGTCGTTCAGCTTTTGCAGCTTTGCTTCCAGTGTTTTCTTTGTTTTTTCCATCTGCTTGACCGTGAAACTGCGGCTATCCTCACTCCGGGCATCCGCCAGAGCCAGCGTAATGTCGTCGATCTGCCGCTCGATAATAGCCTTCTGCCGTTCCGGGGAAAGCGGCACTCGCTCAAACTGCGAATGTCCGATTACGATGGCATCATAATCGCCGGTTGCAATGCGGGAGCAGAACTGCTTACGATTGCTGGGTTCAAAGTCCTTTTTCGTTGCCACCAGTACATTGGCATTGGGATAAAGCCGCAGAAAGTCTGCACCCCACTGCTCCGTGAGGTGGTTCGGAACCACATAGAGATTTTTCTGCGATAAGCCCAGCCTGCGGCTTTCCATGCCGGCAGCGATCATCTGGAAGGTCTTGCCTGCGCCCACGCAATGCGCCAACAGCGTATTGTTGCCGTACAGAATGTGCGCTACGGCATTTTTCTGGTGCGGCATCAGGGAGATTTCAGGGGTCATGCCCTCGAATCGGATATGACTGCCATCGTACTCACGAGGACGAATCGCATTGAAAATCCGATTGTAGGTTGCACACAAATCCTCACGGCGGTCTAAATCCTTGAAAATCCACTGCTTAAACGCTTCCCGAATGGATTCCTGCGCTTGCTGTGCAAGCATGGTTTCCTGCTTGTTCAGCACACGATGGTCGCCATCCGCATCGTGAATCGTATCGTAGATTTTGGTATCCCGGAGATTCAGCGCATCTTCCAGCAGCTTATAGCCGTTGACACGCAGGGTTCCGTAAGTGTTGGTGACAAGCGGATTGCCGCGATCCAGCGACTTGCCAGAAATATTCCATGCACCAGAAATTTCGGAATAGGTTGCCTTAATGTCAATCCCGGCATAGTAGTTCGGTGTCTTGAACACTTCTTTCATAAACTGCGTGATGTACTCCGGCTTTACCCAGTTTGCACCCAGCCGCACTTCAATTTCCGAAGCATCCAAATCCTTCGGCTGTACCCGTTTCAGGTAATCCACATTGATTTGATATTCCGCATGGTTTGCCGCAAAGGTTTCTGCTGTGGCCAGTTTTTCACGAACATTGCCAGACAGGTATTCATCCGAGGTTTCCCACTGCTGTGTCACAGGATTTCGGAAAATCGCACCTGCCAGTTCATCCGTGACTTCCTGCTCTGATTTACCGCAGAGCTGCGCCATGAACGGCACATCCACCTTTGCTTTCTCTCCAATGGAAAGTGCCAGGGCTTCGCTTGGCGTGTCCACCGAGGTAACAGGTTCCGGCTTACGAATGGTACGTTTGGTAAAAATATCAGCCAATCGTTTGAGGTTCTTCTCCTCATCCAAAATTTCCAGTGATGCCAGCAAACAATAACTGCTGTCCTGCCGGAACGCCCGTTTGTTGGCGGTGCTGTTGATAAGGCCGTACTGTGCCGTGAACGCTTTGTACTGCTTCAGCAGGTCATTCTGCAAAAGCTGTACTTCCGCATCCGAGCCATCATGCAGCTGACAATCCAACAGTTTCCGGGTGGTTTCCCGCAGAGCGATCATGCCCAGCACTCGCTCTGCAGTTACGGCAGGCAGTTCCACCTTGTTCATAAAGGAATTTTCGCGGTAGTAAATCTGCCCATCTACGTTCGTAAAGCTGAAATTCTTCACGCTGGGGTCTGCCGGGATAGGTTCTTCCTGCACATCCAGTTCATCGTCGGAGATTTCCGGCTCCGTGATGGTAGCATGGATGCTGCTGACCGCTTCCTTCAACTGCTGGGCAAGGTCTGCACCCTCGATAGGCTTGACTGTGGTTTCCTGTTTGCCGTACTGAGTACTTTCGGTGGTGATCTCCCCCAGCACCATCTCAGGATGCTGCGCAAAATACTGGTTAATGGAGTAGCCTTCCGGTGTTTCGCCAAGGTCTACCCAGTCAGCCCGTTCCACCGCTGCACGGTCACGCTTTTGCAGGAACAGAATGTCAGCAACCACGCTGGTGTTGGCATTGCGCTGGAACGCATTGTTCGGCAGACGAATCGCACCGACCAGATCAGCGCGGTTGGCAAGGTATTCACGGACAGAGGAATCCTTCTTATCCATCGTACCGCTGGACGTTACCACCGCTACCACGCCGCCCGGACGCACAAGGTCAAGGCTCTTGGCGATAAAATAATCGTGGATGAGGAAATTGTGGCGGTCATACCGCTTATCCGGTACTTTGTAATTACCAAACGGTACGTTACCCACAACACAGTCAAAGAAGCTGTCCGGGAACTGCATTGTTTCAAAGCCCTGCACCGCAATCTTGTTTTTCTGGTACAACTGCTGTGCAATGCGGCCTGAAATGCTGTCCAGCTCCACACCGTACATCTGAATCTTCTCCATGCTGTCCGGCACCAGACCCATGAAATTGCCGACACCACAGGACGGTTCCAGCACATTGCCTTTGGACAATCCCATATTGCCCAGAGCTTCATACATTGCCTTGATGACCGTAGGAGAAGTGTAAAACGCATTCAGCGTACTGGCGCGGGCTTCCTTATACTCATCCGCCGTGAGCAGGGACTGTAGTTCGGCATACTCTTTCGACCATTCTGCGTTGTTTTCATCGAACACCTGCGGAATGCCGCCCCATCCCACATACCGGGAAAGGATTTCCTGTTCCTCCGCTGTGGACTGCCGCTGCTCTGCATCCAGCGTTTGCAGCACCCGAATGGCTTCCACATTGGCTTTATACTTTGTTTTCGGCCCTCCTGCGCCGAGATCATCGTCCGTAATACGGAAGTTCATAGGCTCCTGTTTGGGCTGTGCAGGCAGTTCTATCGCACCGCTGTCCAGCGGAAGATTGTGCTGCCGCCGTGCATGGTTGACCTCTGCCGGGGTCATAGGCTGCTGCGTCAGCGGTTCAAGGGCTTCCTCTGCCGCTGCGCGGCTAATGGCATCCGTTCGGTTCTGCACATCTGCGATCAGCTGCATCTGTTCCGGCGGAAAGTCGGGATTCAGCAGTTCTTCCAACTCGCCACCCGATTCTGCCACCGAATAGATCACATCCATCTGCTCCGGGGAAAAATCCTCGTAAGCCACACCAGCATTATGCAGAGCCGTAAAGACTGTGATTTCCACCGCTTCTTCCATCGGTACATCTGCCTGTTCATATAAATGCCGAATGTACTCCAGTGGTTCCGTTCGGAAGATCGGATACCGGGCTTCTTTCGCAAGGGTCATGTCCTGCAAACTGACCGTTCCCTGTTCAAAGTTGACCGAATCCACACGGAACTCTCTATCTTCCAGTTCGATGGTTGTGTTAATCGGTAAGTATTCCTCTCTGCGGAAATACTTTGTCTGCGCATGGGTTCCATCTTCCTGCTGGCCGGACAGATAGACACTCTCCCCCTGCTTCCAGAGCTTCATTGCCTGTGAAACCCACTGTTCACGCGGAAAACCAGATACCTCAACCTTGCCGAGTGCGGTTTCCTTTTCCAGCAGCTTGCTGCCAAGAAGTTCCGAAATGCGCTTTGCATCCTCGCCGTAGAACTCAAAGTTTCCGTACTGCTCATAGCCGACCAGAGCATCCGGGTAGCGCTCTTTCAGTGCATTATATTCGTTGGCGGCATCCAGTGGCAGGGGCTGCAGCGTCTGCTCCGAATACTTTTCATCTGCAAGAGGCGCATCTTTTTTGGGTTTCTCAACCGCTGCGGCGGTTGACTGCTCTTTCGATTGCGGCTCCTGCTCCATGAAGTCAAACATGGACATCTGCCCCTGTTCAGGAACCGCAATCTCAACAGCCCTCTTCTTTTCCGGGAAAATCGTGTACGTTCCCTCGACATATTGGTGCAGGATAGAGAGGGATTCTGCCTTACGCTCATATTCTCCCGAATCCAGCGGCACGGACAGCAGTGCATTGTCCATCTGCTCCAGCAGTTCCACCGCCTGTTCAGGGGCTTCCAGCTTTTCAACGAGAGCCTTTCGTCCTTCTTCATGGTAAAGGTCTTGCGGATAAGGCCGCTCCACGTCGTTCGGCAGATGGTGATAGAATCCCATCACCCGCATTGCCATCCGCTCGCGCTCATAAGCAGGCATCCGGGAGTAGTCTGCCGGCTTCAAATACTCACTGTCACGGATAAGCTGGTCGATTCGGCCTGCGGCCTGATTCCAGTTCAGATGAACGCTTGCATCCGGGTTCCCGTATGAGCCACGCTCCAAAGAAATGCCCCTGCCATCGTGATCTTCGTGAGAATCGTCTGCCCCGCAGAGTGCATGGCTGCTGCCGCCGATCCCGTAATGCTCTTTCAGGAAGTCAGCCCGTTCTTTTTTGTCCTCATGATTCAGAAAGAACGAATAGATTGCCAGCCGACTATCCGAGTAATTGCTTCCCCGCGTGAAATATCCATTGATTTCATCTTCCGTGATGAACTTTTTATACTCGTTCCAGTGAAAGCCCTCTCTTGCTGCATAATTCTGATAAGGCTTTGCAAACTGCTGGAACAGAGCCGCTACTTTATCCGGCTTATAAAAGTGCATCCGCATCAGGTCTTTATCTTCGGCATAGGCTTCTCCCAGCGCAGACAATCTCTCATTGAGATCGGTCAGAAAATCCGTATCATCCAGCAAGCCCGCCAGCCTGTCTGTCAGTTCCGGGAAACCGCCCCTGAAGATTTCTGTATCCTGAAACACTGCTTCGGCAACGCCATCGGCCAAATCACGCTCCATATAAGCCAATGTCTGCGCGTGTTCCTGCAAAGCATTCTGCCGTGCAACATCCAGAACCGCCTGCGGCGCATACTCGCCCTGTCGGAGCAGTTCATGGATGCGGTTGCTGACATCCTCCCACGAAAGAAACGCATTGACAATCGTGCCGCCCTTAGCCGTATCACCTGCTGCAATGCGCAGTCCCAAATCATCGAACCAGACCGCATACTTTGCACCGTCAATTTCAAAGCCTTTGCCACCCGTACCATATTCGTTTTTCACGAACTCCGTGTGTTCTTCCGGGGTTTTCTCGACCATGAAATTGTAGATCAGGCGCAGCTGGCCTTTGCTGCGGTTGCTTCCCGTGCGCAGGATTTCATCGACCACTTCAGGATCAAGTGCAATTTCATCCGCATACCGCGCCTGGATCGGTGCTTCGATGGCACGGATCTGCTGTTCCACGGTGGGAAGAGCAGGCAAAGAAAAAGCAGAGGCAATTTCTTCCTCTGCTTCGCTCAAATCCTGTTCCGTTGTCGTTTCGGTTAATTGTACACCAATTCCTTCAAGACGATCTCCTCGGCCATCTCCGTCAGGCTGTTCTGGTGCGCTGCCCATGCCAGCGGGTCCTGCTCCTTGCTCGGTGCCGGGAACTTCTCGTTCAGGCTGTCCAGCAGGGTTTCCACCCTGCTCTCCGCGGCTTCCTCGATCTGCGCCAGATGCCGATTCAGTTTGCCGCTCATCAGCATACTCTGATACCAGTTCTTGCGGTTCTCTTTCAGGTACGTCCTGCGCAGCATCCCGTACTTCCCGATGATCTGCGGCTCGTCCTTCACGGCCAGATTCGGGAACAGATAATCTCCCTTGCGGTAATACGTCAACTCCATTTTCTTGTCCTCCTTTGGTCGTGGTTTCTTCGATTTCACGCTTTAATGTGCTAAAGTCTGTATTGGTATTATACAAGCTGTCAACGGATTTTTCAAGCTGCTGCGTGATTTCTTTTTTGTAAATTTTCCGCATCTCACGGCCAATGTCAAAAAGAACCGCTTCGCACTGTTCGGAAACGGCATTGCCAAGGAACGACAGCACCGGCAGCTTGTTGAAATCCACGATTCGGATAAAGTCATCATCGTCCAGTACATCCATAGGCTCCTGCCCACAACGGCGGGAAAGCGTATAGAAGATACTGTTGGTCATCAGTTCCCGGAAGCGGACGCGGATGTTATCTTCGTCCAGTTCTTCCAGAAAAGTATCTGCCACCTCATAGGCCAGACCATCCATCGCTTCATCCAGATTGTCGGCGGTCAACTGCTGCGCCAGTTCCAGCAGAGCAGCGTTCATGCTGTCTGTCTGGGATAAACCATAGGTATCTGCCAGATGATCTAAGATAGTCTGCTCATGCTCGTGGCTGTCCAAATTCCATAAAAGCGGTGTTCTGCCGCCGCGCACCAGATGGGTGTCAGCAATATCGAACACATACCGCAGTTTGGTACGCGGTCCGGTATCATCCAGAAGCGCGATGCCTTTTGCGCCACGGTTGACCCATCGGCTCATTTTCTGATTCCAGAGTTCCAGTTCTGCGCAGGCGGTTGCATCGGGCCGCTGCGCGTGGATCAGGAGTGCATCGGTGAACGAATAGCGGTACAGCCGCGCCGCCACATCCAGATAACTCATCCAGTCCTGTGGCGAGTTACTGACATACCGGGCGTTCTGCTGCGCCAATTCTCGAATATCGTTAATTTGTGGCAAGGGTCAAACCTCCTTTACGTTTTCGTTTTCATCGGTGTTTTGGGAAATTCCAAACTGTACTGTGCACGGCCATCTTCGACGCGCATCACAAGGTCAGCGGCGAATGTCTTATCTTTTTTCACGGAATAAAAGTCTTTTACATGGGTGCGGCCTTTCTTCAAAAGGTCTACTGCCATCTTCTTATCCAGCGTCTTTCTCATGTTGGACAAGTATCTGCTTTCTTTCCAGAGGGCAAATTTGCAGCTACGGTCTGCACAACAAAAGCTGAGTTTGCTCTCATGTACAGGGTTGCCACAGACCGGGCAGTTTCCTACGCCTACCTTATTATAATAGGGAGCCGCCGCGACGGTAGGAATCTGCTGGAGGTCAGCCAGCATCTTATCGAGCAGTCCGTGAATGCCCTGCATAAAATCGTGGGACTTGATCTCGCCGCGTTCCATCCGCAGCAGGTCATTTTCCCACTCAGCTGTCATGCTGGCAGATTTCAGGTAGTCCGGGATATTGCGAATCGCGGCCACACCGTCCTCCGTGGGAATCATCTGCTTGCCCTTGCGCTGCACATAGCCGGAGGATACCAGCTTTTCCAGAATTGCGGCGCGCGTTGCAGGGGTTCCCAGACCTTTCTTTTCGGTGTCCTTATCAAATTCCTTGTTGCCTGCCGTTTCCATGGCCGACAGCAGAGTATCTTCTGATACGTTTTGTCAAGGGTGTTTAAGAACTTTTTTCGCTGTCATTCAAAATCAGACGCTTGATTTTGTCGCTCATGGTTTCTTTGCTCGTTTCACTGAAATGGATTTTGACGCGGTAGGTGGTCTTTCCGATTTTCTTTATCATTACAGGTGGCGCGGCTTCCTTTACGGTCAGAGGGGAAGCGGTTGCGGGGGTGCTGCGGTTGCTGGTGTCGTTGTTCATAGGCTCTCCTTTCCATGAGAAAAGCCCCATGCGGTCATACATGGGGCGGTGGTTTTGAGGTTGAAGTGGCGAAGTGGCAAAGTGGCAAGGTATCTGGGTTTTGCCACTTGGATTTTGCCGTTTCACTTTTTAAGAGCGTGATACCATGCCGCGCCAATGCGCTTTGAGGTAATGCGCCCGTCAAGGTTTCTCTTTGCCGCCCGGACGGTACGGGCGGATATGCCCGCTTCTGTGGCGGCTTTCTCTATGTCCTCGCTGGCAAGCTCTTTCCCGTCTGCCAGTAAATCCAGTATCAGCCGTTCCGCCTGTTCGGTCTTGGTGGCGGTGTTCCCGCCCGCGCCGGACAGCAGCTCGTCGGCGGTTATATCATATTCGCCTATCCACGAAAAGCCCGTTTCCGGGTCAAGGCAAAAGGCAACGGGCTTGCCCTCCGGCGCAAGGGAAGATTTGTCATGGACGATAACGCGCACATTCGGTTCTCGCTTCACGCGCCCGATCAGCAGGACGCTCCTTGCTGCGGCGCGGAAGTCGATAGAACCTAAGCCCCGGTATGCGCTCTGCCCTCCGGCAGCTTTGTTGAGATGTCCGATAAGGATAACGGCGCACCCGGTACGCTCGGCAACATCGGCAAGGCGGCGGAACATGGGGCGCACTTCGTTTGCCCGGTTCATGTCGGTTTTTTCGCCCATGTACGCCTGTATGGGGTCAAGGATAATCAGACGCGCCCCGTTCTGCGTGATTGCCTTTTCTATGCGCTCATCGGACAGAGTAAGCTCCCGCTTGGCTTCATCAATCACAAGCACCCGGTCAAGGTCTGCGGCGGCTTCTATCAAGCGTGGCTTGACGGTATCGCCCAGCCCGTCCTCGGCGGTCTGGTAAATTACTTGGAATGGCGGCAAGGGCTTCATTCCCGGCAGCGTTCCCCCGGTGGTGCAGGCGGCGGCAAGGCGTAGGGCAAAAGTGGTCTTGCCCTCGCCGGGATTGCCCTGCACAATGGTTACTTTCCCAAAGGGAATATACGGCTCCCATAGCCATTCAACGGTCTGTGTGTCAACCTCGCTCATGCGGATAATCTCAACGGTTTCTTCCTGCGGCGGCTCTTTCAAGCCGTAGATTGCTTCCCGCAAATACTTCCCGTCTGTGATTTCTGCCCGGTGCTGCAATACCTCGTTCCAGTCCTTGAAAAGAGGGATAAGCCGATGGACAGTCAAGTCCTCCGGCACAAGCTCTGCAAGGCGGCTGCAAGCGTCGTTTCCGGCTTGGTCGCTGTCAAGGCAGAGGTACACGGTCTTGATGTTCGGACGGTCAGAAAGGAAACGCAAAAGGGCTTTTTCGCCCACGCCGCCCAACGCCAGATAGCTTTGCTTTTGCCAATCCTTTTTGAACAGGCAGAGGAAAGATAAGAGGTCTATCGGGGCTTCAAAGACAAACAACCTTTCGCCCTCGCCCCGGTAGCAGAAGTTAAAGGCTTTGTCGCTGCCTTTCACATCAAGCCGAAAACTCCCGGCTGTGCCGCGCTGATGGGCGTATCGCGGTATGCCGCTTTCATCTCTGCCGACAAATACGGCGTTATGGTGGGCGGCTTCCTCGTAAATATCCCCGGTGGAAAAGAAAAAGCCCGTCACATCTTCATCAATGTGCCGGGCGGCTGTGAGGTAGTTCCTCGCTGTTCGGTTGTCGGTGTTCCGGGGTGGTAGCCGGAAGTTGGAGAGGAACGCGGGGCTTGGTCTGTCCGGCGGCGGTGCTGCGCCTTTTTCTCCTGTCAGCAGTTCAACGGCTTCGGTAAAGCTCTTGCCGAAAAACTCCATGACAAAATCAACAGGTGCGCCGCCTTTGCTCTGGCTGTGGCGATACCATTTATTTCCCCGGACGGTCAAGCTGTCGTGCCGCTTCCAGCGGTATTCCTGTCCGGCGCGGGTAAGCTGCTCGCCCTGTGATTGCAGGAAAGAAACAAGGTCGGCT
>ENA-OXZY01000417-OXZY01000417.1-human-gut-metagenome-genome-assembly--contig:-NODE-417-length-11914-cov-4.379459_pt1 | contig 11914 bp, 9 predicted proteins | sample MGYA00243423_ERZ652810 | MGnify/ENA primary metagenome ERZ652810 (study PRJEB26926, sample SAMN06164588) | human gut metagenome | biome: ENVO:00009003; feature: ENVO:2100002; material: ENVO:00002003... | reverse complement strand
GGCGTTCGCCCCCGACCACACCGCCCCCAGTGCGCTCACCTCCCGGCTGACGGTGTCGAAGGCCAGCTTGTCCGGGAAGATCAGAATTTTTGTCCCGATGCCCACCAGCGCCTTTTTTCCGTCCTCCACCGCGTTCTCTAGGGTCACTTCCAGCTCGTCGGGGTCGTCCGGGGTGTAGATGAGGCGGGTACCGCAGACCATCAGCAGGCCGTTCAGGTGATACATCCCGTTCAGCTCTGCCGTCTCCCGCAGCTTCCGGCGGGGCAAACGGGTGCTCAGGGCCGGGAAGTTCCGGGCCGAAAAGTTGATGCCCGCGCTGTACTCTGCCTCGGTGCAGCTGTACGTCTCGTTCAGCCCGCCGAACACCCGCAGCATATTCCGGGTGTTCTTCAGGCCGTTCCGGTTCGCAAGGATCATCTGTCATCCCTCCTTCACCAGCGCCACCTACTGCCCCGTGCGGGCCGGTAGTTCCGCCGCAGCCACCCGGCCAGCTCGGCCAGAATGCTGTTGTATTGGGCCTGCTCCCCGGCGTAGCGGTCGTTCTCTCCCAGCGCGGCGTCGGTCATGGCGCACAGGTAGTGGGGGTACAGGCTGTCGAAGGGCGGCGGCACCAGCAGCACATCGTCGTCCCGCAGGCCGTCGTCCCACGCGAGGTCTGCCCCCACGCCCTCCCGGCTGTCGGCACCGCTGGGGCGGAAGAACCGCTCCCGCAGCATCCCGTCCACCTCGCACAGCCACCGCTGCCGGGTCCGGGCCGCGACACGGCTGCCCGGGCGCAGCTCCTCAGCCCGCTCCATCGCTTCTCCTACCGTCATAAAAAGCCTCCTTTCGCTTTTTCCAAAAAAGCCCGGCAGCGGCGGCCTTTCTCTGCCGTTTCTGCCGGGCCGCGTTTCTCTTACTGGGCCGCAGTCTCTGCTGCAGCGATGCGGGCGGCGGTGTACTCATCCTGCTGCTGGCTGTGTTCCAGCACCTCAGCCACCTCAGGCGGCACCTCCACCTCCACGCCCCGGCGGATCTTGTAGTTCACGCCGTTGACGCTGACGAACAGGTCGCCCTTGTAGCGGCTGTTGTCCTTGAACAGCCGGATGCGGACATTCTTCTTTTCTTCCATGGCTTTCTCCTTCCCACGGGCCTGCCCTTGTAAGCGAGGCCCGCCCTTTCTGTTTTTTACCGGGCCTTTCTCGTCCAGCGCAGAGCTGTCACCGCAGGTGACTGAGAGGGCTTAATTCGCCGCCGCAGTACCCGAGTAGCTGGACACGCTCTCAATACGCACCATATACTGTTCCACCAGACGTTCCGCCGCACGCATCCCCTTCCAGCCCACGGAAGCGCGCTGGTTCAGCGGGTCGTCGCCGTAGCCCAGCTGCTTGACGATGTGCTCCAGACCGCCGCCTTCCAGCTCGGTGACGCCGTAGGCGTGGGCGCCCAGCACCAGAGTGCCGAACACGGCCAGACCCGTCGGGCAGGTGCCGTCCTTCCAGATCTTCGCCTCGCTGGTCTCGATAAAGCGGATGTTGCCCAGCTTGCCGATCTCGCCGCGGTACATGGTCTCGGGGTCGGCGTACTTGTGGGCCTCGATGAACTCCTTGCAGGTCTTGAGGTCGTAGGCCGCATAGGGGTGGATGATGGCGATGTAGCTGTCGCCGATGGGGTCAGCATTCATCGCGCCCAGCTGCGCCGCCGCCTGAAAGAACAGCTTCGGGGTCAGGGTGCAGCTCTTGTCCAGCGTTTTGCGGCTGGTGACAGCCGTCTCGGTGCCGTCCTCCCCCAGCTTCGGCGCATAGATGACATTGGTGCCGCCGGCCAGCACATCGCGGGTGATGCTGTCCATGGTGCGGCCGGCCTGACTGGCCAGCACGCGGGTCGCCTGCACCACATTGTTGTCGATGGCGGTCATCTGCAAAACATCGGTCAGCGGGGTCCAGCCGCCATACTGGTGGAGGTCGCTGGTGATGGTGGTGACGTTCAGGGCCTGACCGTTGGGGGTCACGCCCTCAGTCAGCGGGGTGTCGGCCTTGGGCAGGCTGTCGTACTTGCGGAACTCGATGGTCTTGCCGCCGTTCTGGGGCACGGGGTAGTAGTCCGCGAACTGATCGTGCACCAGACGCGGCTCGGCCTGATCGATGAGGCGCTTTTCGTAGAAGGTCTTCATTTCCTTGGTCATGGTGCCGGTGGTGTTCTGCAGGCTTGCAGAAGCGTCGGCAAAGAGCTGGAGATCCATCTTCATATTGTCGTTTTTCATGTCATTTGTCCTTTCTTTTCCTTGCTTTTTGACCCCTCCTGCATCGGAGAGGTTTTCTTCAGAAACTGATCTTCACTCCGTGCATCGCACGGCGTTCCAGTGCCTCGCGCTGGGCGCGGGTCATGCTGGCCACATCGGCGCGGGTGACGGCTGCGCCGCTGGGGCTGGTGCCGTTCTCCGCCGGGCGGGCCGACCGCTGGCGGATGCGCTCCACGACGCCCTGCTCCACAGTCCGGGCAGTCTGCTGCAGCGCATCACTGTAATGGGCCAGACGGTAGGCATCCCCCATCCGCATCCCGGGCAGCTCCATCAGACGGCGCATTTCGGGGTTCGCAAGCTCCTGCCGGAGCGAGAAGCCCGGGACGTCCCGGCGGATCATCGCCTCCTCTGCGGCCCAGCGGGCGTGGAGGGCACGGACGGCATTCTCTCCCGCCTGCAGGCCCGGGACAGGCGGGAGCGGTGCAGGACGTTCCTGCGGTGCAGGCGGCTCTTCCGGCTTTTCCGGTGCAGTCTGCGCCGGCACCTCCGGAGTCTCCCCGCTGCCCTCGTCGGCCCTCATGGTGCCGGAGGCGATGGCCTGCTGGGCCTGTGCGTGGCTGAGGGCGGGGGCCGAGGAGGCGGCATCGCCGCTCTCCGAGGCAAACATCTGCAAGTCCACCATCGACCGTTCGCCCCGGCCGCTCAGGTCGGCAAAGCGGACATGGTCCGGGTAGCGCTCTGCCAGCAGGGCAAAGCCTGCCTTGGCGAATTCGAAGACCCCCTCCACCCACGGCTTCTGGGGCGCAGCCGCCGTCACCGCCAGACGCGGGCCGTCCGGCTCGTCCCATGCGCCGCTCTTTGTCCCCTCCTCACCCGCCAGCAGGGCGCAAAGGGTCTGCATCAGGGTGCTTGCTCCCGCACACACGATGTCCTGCCCGGCGGGGGCATAGCCCGCGTGGCCCGAGGCCTCCAACCGGCAGGTGGGGCCTGCCGGGCCGTCCAGCTCGGTATAGTTCACTTTTATCATCTCATTTCTCCTTTCTGCGTCTTCATCGCCCTCGCCATCGCCGCCGTGCTCAGTTCCTCCGCCGGGCCGCTCAGCTTGGGCGGGGCAGGCTGTTCCTGCGCTTCCAGCAGGTCCGTCAGCCGGGCCATCTGGGCCTGCATCTGTGCCAGCTGCCGGGCGAGGGTGCCGTTCTGCCGCACCCGCTGGCGCACCTTCTCAATGCCCTCGAAGTCCATCATTTCCAGTGCCGCCAGCGCCGCATCGGCGTTGGCCGGGGCAAAAAAGCCCAGCTGATAGCACTCCTTGGCCGTCTCATTCTGGGAAAGACGGCTGAAGGTAGACTTCTTCTCCGCGCTCACCACGATGTCGAACACCGGCTCACGGCTGCCCAGCTCCACACCGCCCACGACCTTCGCCGGCCGGGCGCGGAGCACCTCGCCCGAAAACCGGACAAACTCGCTCTCGCCGCCCTTTCCCGTGATGCGGAAGATGCGCTCCTCGTCGTAGAACTGCCGCATCAGCTCGATGATGAGGTAGCACTCCTTGGCAAATGCCCGGTAAGCGCTCTTGAGCATATCCCGGCTGAGCTTGCTGCCCGCCTCCTGCAACGCAGCGATGGCCGAAGCCGCCGTGACGCCTCCGGCAGTGCCGCCCTGCGTCATGTCGCGGTTGCCGCTGATCTCCTTCAGCTCCTCGATGCGGCTGTTGCGGTAGCTCAGGCTGTTGCCCTGCAGTCCCGCCGTCTGCATCGGCCGGAAGCTGTCGTCGTTCAGCCGCCCTGCCACATGGATGATGTCTCGGGACAGGTCGGTCAGCTCCTCCTCGTTGACCCCTGCTGTGTCGCTCAGGACATACCGCTGCCGGGCCGAGAGCAGGACGTTCTCATCCATGGCGTGGTTCATCCGGTCGATGGCGGTCTGGCATTCCTTCATCACGTCGATGTACCCGAAGCCAGCCGGGCTGTCCTCCTCCATGAACAGCGGGTCGAACACAAAAGGATACCTGCCGTGGTCGTAGAATCCCCGTTCGGCCAGTGCCGGGTCGTTCTCGCTGGCGTAGAGCACCACGCCGTTGCAGAACTTGCAGTAGTGCAGCACGCTCCGGCCCTCCGGCGAGAGCTTTTTGTAGTACCAGTCCACCACGACGCTCTTGCTGCTGGTGTCGAGGCCGCCGTCGTGGATGTAGCGGGGCACATCGAGGACGCTGGCGGTGTGCCCTGCCAGCTGAGGCCAGCGCTCTTCCAGCTGGTTCGAGTCCGCCAGACTCAGCGAGAAGAAATGGGGCGACGCCTGAATGTCGTCCACGCCCGGCTCCCAGTAGAGCATCAGCAGGTTCATGGGCCGGATGCTGATCTCGCCCACGCCGCCCCGCTGCTCCGGGTCCCAGAACACCCCCTTGACGCCGGTGCCCTGCTTGAGCTTGCGCCACCATGTGTCGCTGTACACCTGTTCGTAGTCGGCCTGTTCCAGCACTATGGGCAAAACGCTGGAAAGCGCCTGTGCCGCAGCCTCATCGTCCTCGGCCCGGGGCAGGACGTTGGGGCTGGGATAGTTGTCCATCGCGTCAGCGTGCTTGTTGGCGATGGAGTTGAACAGCCACCCGCTGGACGGCTGGGGCTTGCCCTCCATCATGGGGTTCTGGTAGTTCTTCCAATGCCCCATCCGGAACCACAGCTCGTTATCCACCAAGCGCTTGTCCAGCGCCGCCTTGCCTGCCTTGTACCGCTGCAAGATCTGTGCCGCCTCGCCCACCTCCTCCGGCCCGATGGGCAGCTTTTCTCTCATCTCGTCCAATTTAACTCCTTTCTGCCCTCTGTCGCAGGGCACTTCCGTTTCTGCCGCTGGCGGGCTTTGCTCGTCCAGCTCAGACCTGCCCGGCCTGCCAACGCCTCTCCCCTTCACACCCTCAGAAATCTCGCCCTCCCATGCAGCTCCAGCGGGTCATCCCGCACCGTCGGCTCGTCGATTTGCCGGGGCGGCGAGATGGGGTTCTCCATCAGCACATAGCGGCACTCGTCGTAGATATGATCCTCCTGCCGGGTGTCGATGTCCTCCACATTGCTCTCGTCGTACACGAGGTTCGGGATGGTGCGGATGAAGTGTTTGCAGGTATGGAACACCTGCAGCATCGGCCTGCCCTCCTCGTCGAAATGCAGCCGGTAGTGGAACTGCATCTTGCCCGCCAGACGGGTGTGGTCGCCGGGCCTCCAATGCAGGAAGTTCGGGCTTTTCTCCTGCATATCCGCGACGCTCTCGCCTCGGCTCTGGTCAAAGATGGCCGGGTCGGCGATGCCTGTGATCACCCGCCCCCGGAGCATCGGGTCGTTCTGCTCGGCCTCCCGGATGCGCCGGGCCTGTTCCACCGGGTCGAGGTGCGTTCCCTCGTCGGGTCGGCCCGTGCAGCCGTAAAGCTCCTTGATGCGGTAGAGCCGCCCCTCCTCGTCCGCCGCGTACCACCCCACCGAGAACGGCTTCGAATAACCGAAGTCATACCCCCGGTAGATTTTCCAGTGCTTCGGGATGGCAAAGGGCGCGATGACATGAGTCCAGCGCTGGTCCTCGTAATGCTTCGGGTCGTTCCGCCACTCGGTGAACACCTGCCCGGAAAAGCTGTCCCAGCTGCCATAGAGCAGCGCCTGCTTTTCCGCCTCCGGCATGGCTGCGAGGCTGGCCAGATAGCCCGGGTCGTTCTTCAGCAGGGCGGGGTTGTCAAAGACGCTGGACGGGATGAACACCCTCGCCCGCCGGAGCATCTTTTCCGTACCGTCCGGCATCTGCACCGTGCACTCCTCCTCAATGGGGGTTCCGGGCGGGGCGGGAGTGATGAACCTCGCCTTGACCCAGCCGTGGCCCACCCCGCCGGGGTTGGTGGTGGCCCGCAGGTACACCCGTGTGCCGGGGCCGGTGGGACGGTTGCGGCTCATCATATAGCTGTACTCCTCCCACCCGAAGTGGGTCAGCTCATCGAAGCCGATGAAGTCGAAGGCTTTGCCCTGATAGTTCGTCCGGTCTTTCGTGTGCTGCATCGAGCCGAAATAGATCTTCGCCCCGCTGGGGAAGACCCACACATGACTCGTGGCGTTGTACTGCGCCTCCGGGAAAGCCCGGAGATAGTAGCGCTGGCTCTTGTCCACGAGGTCGGACAGCTGCGGGTAAGTCTTGCGGAGGATGAGCGCCCGGTAGTGGGGGATGTGCACCTGCCGCAGCGCCTCGATGACGAGGGCGTCGCTCTTTCCGCCGCCTGCCGCGCCGCCGTAAAGCGCCTCCGGCTCAGGCCGCCGCATAAATTCCAGCTGCCTCGGCTGGGGCTTCCAGACGATGCTCCGCTCCTTGTTTTCTTCCATCATGCCTCCTCCACCGGCGGCAGCAGCACCACGCCGCATTCCCGCCCTTCTTCCTCCATTTCTTGGTCGTTCAGGGTCTTCGTCACGCCTGTCAGGTCTTTTAGCACGGCGGTGGCCTCCTTGAGATCCTTCATGAGGCCAGTGTCGGTGCTTTTTTCCTTCCGGGCCGCACGCTGGCGGACGTTCAGGCCCTTGATCTCCTGCACCAGCATGGTGCTCAGGGTGTCCGCAGCCTTCTGAAGATTTTTCATCCCATTGGACGCCTCCTGCTTTTCCTGCCCCATCCTGTGTTCTCACATCCTTTCGTTCTTTCGTTGGCAAAAGGATACCACGCTTTTTCCCTCCGCAGGAGTACATACTTTTTGATTCGCTTTTGTATCTTTCGCGGCATTTTATCCATATAGTAATATTTTCGGGCAAGAAAAATCCCCTGCCTGTGTTCTTTTCCACAGACAGGGGATTTTTGCACGATTTTCTGCGCAAAGTCTCCGGGAGGCGCTCCGCTCCTTTTACAGCGTTTCCACCCGGTCGAACAGCGCTTTCGCGGCTTCCACGGCCTCCTTGCTGCCGAACGCCACCCGAACGCCCTTCTCCATCCGGACAGACAGGTCCGCCGCCTCAGCTTTGAGGGCGGCAGCATCCACACTGCACAGGCTCTTCCGCTCGGCGGCATTCATCTCATCGGTGATGCCGCAGAAATACTTGCAGTCGGTGGCCGCAGCCTCGTCCCGGGGCTTGCGCGGGGTGTCCAGCTTGGCCGCAGCGCCCACAATGAATTCGTTCATATCGTTTTCGGTGTAATCGCGCCCCGCCAGCTCTGCCGGCCCGGCGGCGAAGGCCTCGTAGCTCTCCGCCAGATGGGGGTCACGGTAGGTGTAGAGGTACTCCACATCGTCGTTCTGGGTCACCATGCCGGTGCCGTAAGCGCCGCCCACCTCCCGGATGCTGTGCCACAGATACTCGTAGCTCATCACCCGGGCCAGCACCTTCCGCTCCAAGCGCCGCTCCATCGGCCATGCCAGCACGTCATAGTTCACGCCGCCGTCGATGACGAAGGCCTCGTTCACCGGTGCCGTCAGCTCCTCGGTGTAGGGCACCGCTGCGCGGCGCTCTCCGGCCGCAAAAGCACTGCCGGGCAGCAGCTTTTTCAGGGTGTCCAGTGCTGCATCGCTGCCGTGGAGGCTGACCGTCAGGGCATTCCCGCCCAGCACCTTCTCCCGCAGCGCTTCCAGCTTCCGGCCCAGTCCGGCCCAGTCGGCCTCTTCCTGCAGCCCGCAGAGGAAGTGGTAGTAGCTCACGCCGCTGCACCGCTCGTTCATGGCGGCCTCCACCGAGAAGTGGGCCGCCGCACGCATCGACGCAAAGGCATGGCCCTCCCGCAGGAATCTCTGCTCCATCATCAGCTTCTGCTGGCTGACCACCCGCTCCATCGCGGCTTCTGCCTGCGGGCCGGTGAGCTTCGTTTCATACAGCCACTCGCCGCCCAGCTCCACAGCCTTTTCGAGGCTGCGTTCCAGCAGGCTCATCCCGGCCACCAGCTTTGCATGGACCGGTCGGCCCGGCTGGCGGCCGGTCCAGCCGTCCACCCATGCGCCGCTGCGGCCCAGCCATGTGTTCCGCAGGGTGTTCAGCTCCTGTGCCGTGTGCTTCCCGGTGTCCAGCTCGTCCACCACATCGGTCAGCAGGTTCAGATAGGGCATCTCCTCCGGCGCTGCATTGCCGATGTCGTAGTAGAAGTTCAGGTAGGTGCTGCCCGCCGAAGGGTGATGCAGCAGCTCGGCCCCGGCCAGCATCCCGCCCCGGCCCGGGGTCAGCTTCTTGCCCTCGCCGAGGTCGGCAGCGGTCAACGGATGGTCCAGCACCAGCTTGCCGTCGGTGCGGGCGGCCCGGCCCTCTTCCTCCTTCTTGGGCAGGGCGGGCACTTGGATGACCTCCACCGGCGCGGGCGCGAACAGCTCCCGCAGCAGCTCGTTGAACCAACCCTTTTCCAGCTTCTCCCGCAGCGAGGCGAACAGCCCGTTGGTATGCAGCAGCAGGGCCGGGTCGCCGGTGTGGAGCCAGCCGGTGGATGCATGGATGGCGTCCAGCACACCGTCCGGGATGCTGCCCGGGCGCTCAAGGGAAGCGAACTCGGTGGAGTTGAGGCTTGCCATCAGCAGCTCTTCGGGGATGCCCTTTTCGAGGATGCCGTCCACAGCATTCCGCACAGCGGCAGCGAATTTCCCTGCCGACGCCTCGGTGGCCCCCCGCAGTACCAGCTCCAGCGTCGGCTGCAAGGTGCTGTCGTCGAAGCCCACATCAATGTCCGCCCCCAGCTTCTCTTCCAGCAGGGCGGCTTTCAGAGGCGACTGGTTGTTGCCCAGCAGGGCGTCCAGCAGGATCTCCACACCCAGCTGGCGCTCCCGGTCCGCGAACGCGCCGGTGTACCACGCCAGCGCGCACTGTGCCTCGTCCGGCTCGGGCTTTTCGGTGTAGTAGGGGATGTGCAGCCGCACACCGGCCTGCTCGTCCTGTACCGTCAGCCGGGGGCGGCTGACACTCTTGGGCATATGGCTCAGATACTGCTCGTCGAGGAAGGCCAGCTTCTCGGCCATGTCCATCTTACCGTAGAGGGTAATGCAGCAGTTGTCCGCACTGTAATGACGGCGGTAGACCCGGACATACTTCTCATAGGTCAGCGCCGGGATGGAGGCCGGGTCGCCTCCGGAGACGAAGCCGTAGGCCGTGTCCGGGAACATCGCCCGGCTCAGGGCGTTCTGCAGCTGGGCATCCGGCGTCGCCAGTGCGCCCTGCATCTCGTTGTAGACGACGCCGCTCACCGTGCCGTCCTCATCCCGGTGCCAGCCCTCCTGCTCGAACACGCCCCGGTCCACCATCGCCAGCGGGCAGAACACCGCGTTGAGGTAGACGTCCATCAGGTTCTTGAAATCCGTCTCGTTGGGCGTTGCGAAGGGGTAGACCGTCTTGTCCGGGAAGGTCATGGCATTCAGGAAGGAGGCCATGCTGCTCTTGAGCAGCTGCAAAAACGGCGACTTCACCGGGTATTTCTCGCTGCCCGCCAGCACCGAGTGCTCGAGGATGTGGAACACGCCGGTATCGTCGGAGGGAAAGGTGCCGAATCCGATGCCGAAGGCCTTGTTGTCGTCGTCGTTCTCCACCAGCAGGACAGCCGCCCCGCTGACGTCGTGGGTCAGCACGGTCAGCGTCCCGTGCTGTTCGGGGCACTCCTCGCGCTTGACGAGGGTATAGCCGGGATATTGTTTCATGGTCTTGCTCCTTTGCATTTTCTGGATTTTTCTCTATTGTATCATCCTGCCCGCCAAAACACAATGAACGGTTTGTGAATCATAACTCGCGGGACGCAAAAAGGCCTCCCCTCGAAGGGGAAGCCTCTCTGCATGTATCGGGAATTATTGAAGGAATTTTCGTTGCTCTATGAGATGCAAATTTGGAAATCAAACCTTCTTAACCAGGAAGATAGCTCTGCCAATCGGACGCTTTTCGCCTTCCATACCGGGTGCCCAAATCAAATCCTCAGGCAGAGTGATGTCGTCCGTAGAGATATATGCTGCATCACCGGGCATCTTAACAACCAGCTCGCGCTGGTTGTCAGCAGCAGTACCGTTGATGAGCTGCAAAGTAACTCTGACGTTGATCGAAGTATCGACCGTCTTTTTCACCTTAACGATAGCCAAAAGCGTGTTACCATTGTCAATGATCTCAACCGGAGTAGTGTCGGCCAGCTCATAGCCCTGCGGGAACTTGTCCGCAGGAATGCTCTTGGGGTCAACGACGGTAGCATCCTTCAGAACAGGATGCTCATAATCATCGCCGCCATTTCCAACGCCTGCGCCGCCATTGTCAACATCAGCAAAGATAATCTTTACCGACTTGCTCGTCGTGCCAGGCACATCCGGAACTTCCGTACCGGGGACCTTACTGCTGCTGTCGCCGCCATCACAGCCTGCCAGCACACCTGCTGCGGCAACAGCCAGAGCCGCAACACCAGCGCTCTTGAGGAAACGGCGGCGGGAAATCATATCCAGTCTCATAATTAAAACCTCCACATTGTTTTAGAGGTCTTTCCCCGCTCGCATTTTCTTCCTTCCGGGCGTAAGGCAAACCTCTGTTCTGATTCATTATACCCCCCCCGATTATATTTGTCAAGAGGTTTCAGTATTTTTGTGGCGGCTTTCTGCATAAAAAATCGCCCGGCTTTTCTGCGTTTTCCACAAAATATAGCAGTTTGCGTTTTGAATGCACAAGCACCATCCGCAAGCTGCGTATCGCAGCTATGCCGTTTTGATAGGCGCTATTTTTGAAAGTCACAATAAAAAGAGAGCTGTGCAGGACAGCTCTCTCCGTTTCCGTTTTTTATGAAATCTATGCCGTTTCTCCCTGACGGAAGGACACCCGGAACAGTACGAATCCCACGACGAACAGCACGATGAGGGAGCCGACGCCCACATTGGCGCTGCCGGTCAGCTGGCTCCCCACGCTGACGATCATCGTCCCGAGGAAGGATGCCCCCTTGCCGCAGATGTCGAAAAGCCCGAAGTACTCGCCCGACTTCTCCGGCGGGATGATCTTTGCAAAGTGGGAGCGGCTGAGGGCCTGCACGCCGCCTTGGAACATCCCCACGATGACGGCCAGCACCCAGAACTGCCACTGCCGGGTCAGAAAGAACGCAAACACCGCGATGCCCGCATAGGCCGCGATGCAGACCGGGATGAGCTTCGACGAGGGATACTCGTTGGACAGCCGCCCGAAGATGAGGGCCGACGGGAACGCCACGATCTGCGTCACCAGCAGCGCCAGCAGCAGCCCGGTGGTGTCCAGCCCCAGCGCCGTGCCGTAGGCCGTGGCCATGTCGATGATGGTATACACGCCGTCGATGTAGCAGAAGAACGCCAGCAGGAACCAGAACACCTGCTTGTCCTCCGGCAGATGCCGCAGGGTCTGGCCGATGCGGACAAAGCTCTGGCGTACTGCGTGCTCTTCCACCTCCACATAGTGGAGCTGTCGGTAGCTTTTCAGCAGCGGCAGGGTGGTCACGAGCCACCACACCGCCGTCAGGATAAGCGCGATGTTCAGCGCCGTCATCTGGCTGAGGCCAATGGCCCCCGCCCCCAGCACAAGGCCGAGACAGACCACGAAGGGCACGCAGCTGCCGATGTAGCCCCACGCATAGCCCCGGCTGGACACCTCATCCATCCGCTCCGGCGTGGTCACATCCCCGAGCATGGAGTCGTAGAACACCAGACTGCCCGAAAATCCCACCTTCGCAATGACGAAGATGACGAGGAAGGGCAGCCACGCCGACGCCGCGCCCATGGCGCAGCAT
>ENA-OXZY01000200-OXZY01000200.1-human-gut-metagenome-genome-assembly--contig:-NODE-200-length-15709-cov-10.747924_pt1 | contig 15709 bp, 8 predicted proteins | sample MGYA00243423_ERZ652810 | MGnify/ENA primary metagenome ERZ652810 (study PRJEB26926, sample SAMN06164588) | human gut metagenome | biome: ENVO:00009003; feature: ENVO:2100002; material: ENVO:00002003... | reverse complement strand
GAGATTACTACGCGTCTCGTGGGCTCGGAGATGTGTATAAGAGACAGTCTTTATTTTATTATAAAACTGAATAATCAAACAATCATGCAAATTACAAATCCTAAATTAATGTTATGTACTTTGCTACTCTGTTTATTCGCAGCAACAACCATCAGAGCTCAAAAACAAGGAGGAAGCTATGTCGTAAAAGGAGTTCTTATTGACTCTCTGCTCAATGAAAGTGAACCTTATGCCACCATCCGCATAACCAAGAAGCAAGCACCAGAAAAGCCGGTCAAACTGGCGGTGACCGACGAGAAGGGTCAGTTTAATGAGAAACTTACGGAAGCTGGTCATTACCTTATCCAACTCAGTTCGGTAGGAAAACAAACCGTTACCCGGGAATTTACGTTAGACGGAAGCCAGAAAGTAGCCGACTTAGGTACGCTCTATACAGCCGAAGCCACTGAAATGTTGAAAGGTGTGGAGGTCGTGGCACAAAAACCGCTCGTCAAGGCAGAAATAGACAAGATAGCTTACAGCATTGAAGACGACCCTGATTCAAAAACCAACACCACACTGGAAATGTTACGTAAAGTTCCTTTGGTTACCGTAGATGGCGAAGACAATATTCAAGTGAACGGGTCGAGCAACTTCAAGGTGCACGTCAACGGAAAACCGAACACACTGATGAGCAATAACCCGAAGGAGGTGCTTCGTAGTCTGCCTGCCAACTCTGTCAAGTCAATCGAAGTCATTACCGAACCCGGAGCAAAATACGATGCAGAAGGTATCGGCGGTATCTTAAACATCATTACCACCGATACCCGGATGCAAGGATATAATGTTACATTGGGAGCCAATGCTTCAAACATGGGCGTAAGCGGATATGCCTATGGAACCGTGCAGGTGGGGAAACTGACTCTCTCCGGAAATTATTCATACAATCACCAAAATATGCCCAAAGGAAAGCATAGCTCCGGACGAGAGGATTTTACCTCGACTGATTTCCGCCACCTCAGCCAGCAGGGACTCTCTGACAGCAAAGGGAACTTTCAGTTTGGAAATATCGAAGGAAGTTACGAAATAGACACGCTCAACCTGGTTACCTTTTCTGCCAATCTTTTCGGAGGTAATTTTAATACCCACAATCATTCGTTTGCACACATGGACAACAGCGATTATGAAGAGCAATACAGTTACCTTACCCGAAACCACAGCAAAAACAAGTTCAGTCAGGTAGGAATAAATTTTGACTATCAGCATTCATTTAAGAAAAAAGGAGAGTATCTTACACTCTCATATAAATTTAACGGCTCACCCAATGACAACGAATCGGAAACCCGATATGAAGATGAAAGTAACGTACCTTTCCAACTGACCGACCAGTATTTCGATAACGATGCCAAGACGAACGAACACACGGCTCAGGTAGATTATGTGAGCCCTATCAACGAAGTCCATTATATTGACGCCGGAGTAAAATATATCTACCGCCAGAATAAGAGCGACAGCAAGTATTTCCGGGAAAACGCACAGGGGGAAATGGAGGCAAACGAGGACCTTTCAAGCAAATATGAGCAAGGACAAAACATTCTTGCTGCCTATGCCGACTATCAGCTGAAATGGAAAAAGTTCGGAGCCAAAGCAGGAGTACGTTACGAACATACCTTCATGGATGTGGAATATGCCTATCTCCCTGAACGCAACTTTAATGCAAACTTCGATGATGTAGTGCCCAGCGTCAACTTATCGTATATGTTAGGAACGACAAGCACCCTGCGGGCCAATTATAATATGCGCATCAACCGACCCGGAATCTGGTATTTAAATCCGTTCCGAGATACGAGTAATCCCACTTCTGTAAGCTACGGTAACCCAGACCTTGAAACAGAAAAAGCACATAATTTAGGATTGACATTCAGCAGTTTCTCAGCTAAATTCAGCCTCAACGCCAATCTGACTTATATGTTTATCAACAACGGTATCGAGGCTTACTCGTTTATGAATAACGGCATTCTGGAAAACACCTACGGAAATGTGGGTAAAAGCCAGCGTACCCGCCTGTCGCTATGGATGAACTGGAATCCCGGTAGTAAAACACGTATTTCTATCAATGCAGGAGGAAGCTATGCTGACTTCAAAAGCCATGAATTAAGCACAAGCAACCACGGATTTACCGGCGATTTCTTCGGAAATGTCCAGCAAACGCTTCCGTGGGACTTACGCTTCAGTCTCTATGGCGGAGGAAGCACTCCGTATATTTCATTGCAGAGTAAAGGTTCGTCATACCACTATTACGGAGTTAATCTCAGTCGTTCTTTCTTGAAAGACAAACGGTTGAACATCTCGCTCTTTGCCAGCAGTCTGTTCAACAAATACCTTTCTTTCAAGAATGAAACAGTTACCGATACCTTCCGCTCATGGTCGGAAAATCAAAGTCCTTCACGCCGCTACGGCATCAGCATCAGCTGGCGGTTCGGCGAGTTGAAAGCACAGGTCAAAAAGGCTTCCCGAAGCATTAACAATGACGATGTAAAGGCTGGAGGAGGAAACAATGCTTCTACCTCTGCTTCTACTTCTAATTAATTTCTTTGACAGAAGAACAGATTTCTTTGACAGAAGAACAGATTTTTTTGACAGAAGAACAAAAGATTGCAATTTTTATCCTATTCATGCTTTTGACAGGAAAATATGTTCCTTTTGTTCTTCTGCCTGAAAACACAATCCACAGTTTTTCTTAACTTTGTGTCAAGAAAACCAATTTTATATCATGGAACTAATCTATCTGTTCATAGGAATCGCTGCCGGGACGCTCCTCGGATGGCTGGCAGCCGCACGCAAGACAAGCGAACTCCGTACTCGCATACAACTGCAGGAAGGTCATGCTGCCGAAATGTTACAAACCGAACAACGGCAGGCTGCCGCAACCCTCGACCAGCAAAAACAAGAAACTCAACTCGCACGCCGGCAGGCCGAAGAAACCAACCGTCTGCTCATAGAGGCACGTCAGAAAGTGGCTACCCTTCAGAGCGAAAAGCAGGCATTGGAAGAAAAACTGGAAAGCCAGAAACAGGAAATAGCCGAAATCCGCAAGCAGTTTAATCTGGAATTCGAAAACATTGCCAACAAGATATTCCAGCAAAAGACGGAAAGTTTCAACAAGCTGAGTGCCGAAAGTCTACAAAGCCTGCTGAAACCTTTCGGCGACAACTTGAAAGAATTCAAGCAGCAAGTGTCGGATGTGTACGACAAGGAATCGAAACAACGCTTCTCACTGGAAGACCGCATTAAAGAGCTGATGCAGCTTAACAAGCAAATCAGCGACGATGCCAACAACCTGACCCGCGCTTTGAAAGGAGATTCGAAGACCCAAGGAAACTGGGGCGAAATGATTTTAGAATCCATTCTTCAGAACTCCGGGCTGCGCGAAGGAGAAGAGTATTTCCGACAGGAATTCCTGACTGATGAGCAAGGAGAAGTAATCCGTAATGAGCAGGGAAAACGCCTGCAGCCCGACGTGCTTGTGGTCTATCCCGACAACCGGCAGGTGATTATCGACTCGAAGGTATCGCTCACAGCCTATGCCAATTACGTGGCTTCCGGAGAAAAGCCCGAACAGGAACAATACTTGAAGGCACACCTTGCCTCCATTAAGGCGCACATCGACGAACTGAGCCAAAAAGATTATTCAAAGTATAACATCTCGTCGCTGGACTTTGTCATGATGTTCATTCCCAACGAGCCTGCCTACGTCCTTGCGCTCCAAACCGACCCGCACTTGTGGAACTATGCCTACCAGAAAAAGGTGGTACTGATGAGTCCGACGAATCTCATTGCCGCCCTGCGCTTGGCTCTCGACCTATGGAAGCGCGAGTATCAAGAGAAAAACATACAAGAAATCGTGAAACGCGGTACGGCTCTTTATGAAAAACTCGTCAGCTTTACCGAAACCTTCGAGAAAATAGGAGACACGCTCCGTAATGCCTCAACCGCTTACGAAAACGCACTCGGACAGCTTTCGGGAGGAAAAGGCAATGTCATCCGCCAGGCGGAAATGCTGAAAGGACTGGGTATTACTCCCAAAAAGAAAATCTCCCCGCGATTATTAGACAAGAGCGAAGAACATGAAGCGGTTATGAATCCGGAACGCAACAACAGCAGTCTGCGTGAAACAGAGTAAATCACAATATTGACTCTGTTTCGTATCGCCCTGATATGCAATGCCAAGAAAATAAACAGCAAGAAGAATAATCGCATTTCAATATAGGAATAAAAACGACAAGGCGTTTCACCCGACATGTCAAAGCGTTTTAAAAATTCGCCTCGACGTTTTAAGTGAAACGCCTCGTTATTTTATGTAGACTTTATCAAGCCTTCACCGCAGCAACCAGTTCGTCGGGAGTAACCAACGCCTGCTCGCCGGTAGTCATATTCTTCAGCATGACCTTGCCTTCGTTCATCTCGTTTTCACCGACAATCGCTACAAACGGAATCGCCTTGGCATTGGCATAACTCATCTGTTTCTTCATTTTTGCACTGTCGGGATAAATCTCAGCACGGATACCCGCCTCACGCACCGTGTGCAAAACGGGAAGTACGTATGCTGCTTCTGCTTCGCCGAAGTTGACGAACAGCAGCTGCGTTCCGTTTACAGCTTCTTTCGGATACAGGTCGAGCTGGTTCAGCACGTCATAGATACGGTCTGCACCGAACGAAATGCCTACACCCGACATGCCGTCCATACCGAATACGCCGGTCAGGTTGTCATAACGTCCGCCACCGCTGATACTTCCAATCTGTACGTCGAGCGCCTTCACCTCGAAGATTGCTCCGGTATAGTAGTTCAATCCGCGCGCCAAGGTCAAATCGAGTTCCACTTCCGACTTCACGCCCAATCCGGCTACGGCTTTCAGGATAAACTCGCACTCTTCCACTCCTTTCAGTCCGGTTTCGCTTGCCGCCAGCACTTGCTTCAAGGTAGCCAGCTTTTCTTCATTTGAACCGTTCAGCAGGATAATCGGCTGCAACTTGTCGATTGCTTCCTGCGGAATACCTTTCGAAGCCAGTTCAGCATTCACGTTATCCAGTCCAATTTTATCGAGCTTGTCGATAGCCACGGTAATGTCCACAATCTTATCCGCCTCGCCGATGATTTCAGCAATACCGGTCAGAATCTTACGGTTGTTTACCTTGATAGAAACACGGATACCGAACTTTCCGAACACAGCGTCAATCATCTGCACCAGTTCCACCTCATTCAGCAGCGAGTTGCTTCCCACGACGTCGGCATCGCACTGATAAAATTCGCGGTAACGTCCTTTCTGCGGACGGTCGGCACGCCATACAGGCTGAATCTGGAAACGCTTGAACGGGAAAGTAATCTCATCACGGTGCATCACCACATAGCGGGCAAAAGGTACGGTAAGGTCATAGCGCAATCCCTTTTCGCAGAACTTGCAAGCCAGTTTCGCAGCATTGCGACTCAGCAATTCTTCATCGGTCAGCCCGGAAAAATAGTCGCCAGAGTTCTGAATTTTAAACAACAGTTTGTCGCCTTCTTCCCCGTATTTACCCATCAGCGTAGATAGTGTTTCCATCGAAGGAGTTTCTATTTGCTGAAATCCATACAGATGAAACACCTCACGAATGGTGTTGAATATATAATTACGCTTCGCCATTTCCACGGGCGAAAAGTCTCTCGTTCCCTTAGGTATGCAAGGTTTTGTAGCCATAATGATTTAATCTTTAATTTTTTGCACAAAGATACAGAAAACTTGGGATTAGACAGAAGAACATAAGAAATACTTTCATGATTAATCAATAACTAAAATAGGTTCTTCTGCCCAGAAGAAGAGCCCCACCCGAAGTATCACTCCCGGCGGTTCATATAAATCATGATGTAATAAACCAACGTAGCCAGCGAGCTCAGCGCTGCAACCACATACGTATAAGCAGCCGACTTCAAGGCATCGGCAGCCTGCTTATGATTGAACGCATTCGTGATACCCGCTCCGCTTAACCAGACCAGTGCACGACGGCTCGCATCGATTTCTACCGGCAGCGTGATAAAACTGAACAAGGTGGTCATAGCAAACAGACAGATTCCGATAAACAACAGTTGCGGAAAACTCTGTGAAAGAATAATTCCTCCCAACAGAATCCACGACACGGTAGATGAAGCAAACTGTACCACCGGAACCAGCGCCGAACGCATCTGCAACGGAGCGTATGCACGTGCATGCTGCACGGCGTGTCCGCACTCATGCGCCGCTACGGCTGCCGCTGCCACACTGCATGTACCATACACATCTTCGCTCAGGTTCACCGTCTTGTTCGTCGGGTTATAATGGTCGGTCAGCATACCCGGCGTACTGGTTACGCGTACATCATAAATTCCGTTGTCACGAAGCATCTTTTCCGCCACTTCACGCCCGGTCATTCCATTGGTCAAAGGCAGTTGCGAATACTTTTCAAACTTACTCTTCAAACTGGCTTGCACCATATAACTGATAATGGCAATGCCAATAAATACAATCCAAATAAACATAGTTTTTCCTTTTTATGAAACCTTATACAAATTCTTTGCCAAAATACATAGTCTTATCGAAACCGACAAAAATGTCAGTTCGTTTTTAAGGTAATCTGATGATTCATTCAACAAATTTAACTACAAGTTTTAAAATAAGCCCTACATATGCAATACAAATCAATCTATTAAGACAAGCTACAGACATGATAAGTGAATTTATGCTTTCCAATAAAGAAATCACCGCAAAAAACGCTACCTTTGCCGAAAACAAGAGTTCTACTTTTAACTATGATAGTCTGCATCGCCGAAAAGCCCAGTGTGGCACGTGACATCGCCGAAGTTCTCGGCGCAAAAAACCGAAAAGAAGGATATATTGAGGGGAATGGGTATCAAGTAACCTGGACCTTCGGGCATCTCTGCACCCTGAAGGAACCTCATGAATATACCCCTTCGTGGAAATCATGGTCATTGGGAAGTTTGCCGATGATTCCGCCACGCTTTGGCATCAAACTCATCAATGACGGAGGTATTGAAAAGCAATTCCACATCATTGAAGGACTGATGCAACAAGCCGACATGATTATCAACTGCGGTGATGCCGGACAGGAGGGTGAACTTATCCAACGATGGGTCATGCAGAAAGCCGGAGCTAAATGTCCGGTCAAACGTCTCTGGATTTCATCGCTCACGGAAGAAGCCATCCGTGAAGGATTTGCCAATCTGAAAGACCAGTCAGAGTTTCAACCGCTTTATGAAGCCGGACTGAGCCGGGCTATCGGTGACTGGACTTTAGGTATGAATGCAACACGCCTTTATACACTGAAGTACGGACAAAACAGACAGGTGCTCTCTATCGGACGGGTACAAACTCCTACACTTGCCCTCATAGTGAAGCGTCAGCAGGAAATAGAGAATTTCACTCCCAAACAATACTGGGAACTGAAAACAGTATATCGTGACACCCTTTTCAGTGCCATCGTACGCAAAAGCGATGAAGAACTGGCGGAAGAAGCAGAAAAGGAAAAAGAGAATCCCATTGCACGGAAGAAAACGGCTGCAAAAGAAGATATAAACCGGGGCATCCCTCCTATAACGGATGAAGCAACTGGACAGCAACTTTTGGAACGCATCAAAAACCAGCCTTTCTTTATTACAGACATCACACTGAAAAAAGGAACAGAAGCACCTCCGCGCTTATTCGACTTAACTTCACTACAGGTGGAATGCAACCGGAAATTCAGCTATTCGGCGGATATGACTTTACAGCTTATTCAGTCTCTTTATGAAAAGAAGGTGGCTACTTATCCGCGTGTAGATACTACGTTCTTAAGCGATGACATTTATCCTAAATGTCCTAAGATACTGGAAGGATTACGCGACTATGCCACCTATACAGAACCACTTGCAGGAAAGCCGCTCCCTAAATCCAAGAAAGTATTCGATAACAGCAAGGTTACCGACCACCATGCCATCATTCCTACCGGTGTAAACCCACAAGGACTGACGGATATGGAAAAACGGGTGTTCGACCTCATTGCCCGCAGGTTTATTGCCGCTTTCTATCCCGACTGCCGGTTTTCAACAACCACCGTGACCGGACAGGCTGAAGAAATAGAATTTAAGGCTACCGGTAAACAGATACTTGACCCGGGATGGCGGGTTATCTTTCTGAAAGAACCGCAACCAGATGAAAATAAAGAAGGAGAGGAAGAAAAAGCTCTACCTCTATTTACCAAAGGAGAAAATGGTCCCCACTTGCCACAGCTCAATGAGAAGTGGACACAACCGCCACGTCCCTACACCGAAGCAACTCTGCTGCGCGCAATGGAAACTGCCGGAAAGTTGGTGGACAACGATGAGCTACGTGATGCATTAAAGGAAAACGGAATCGGACGTCCTTCTACACGTGCCGCCATCATTGAAACGCTTTTTAAAAGACATTACATCCGCAAAGAAAGAAAAAACCTAATTGCTACCCCAACAGGAGTAGAGCTTATCGGACTCATCCGTGAGGAATTGCTGAAATCGGCAGAACTGACTGGAATATGGGAAAAGAAATTGCGCGAAATAGAACGGAAAAGCTATGATGCAGCTACATTCCTCAATGAACTGAAGCAAATGGTTACCGAAATTGTATACTCCGTATTGCGCGACAACAGCAACCGACGGGTTACCGTAACAGAGGAAGCACCCACTCCTGCCGAGCGGAAAACAAGTACACGGAAAAAAGAAAGCAAGCAGGCCTCAGCTTCTGCAGATGCTCCATCAAAACCCAGAGCTCCCCGCAAGCGGAAAGTGGTTAATACACCACCTCCTCCACTTCCGGAAGGGGATGCCATGTTAGGGCATGCTTGTCCTCTTTGCGGAAAGGGTATTATTATTAAAGGGAAAACAGCCTATGGATGCTCGGAATGGAAAAACGGATGCACGTTCCGAAAGAACTTTTCATAAAGGTAAAATGCAGGTATTTGATGACGCTTGCTCAATACAGACACACATAAGAGAGGGGATATCCTGCCTATCCGGCAAAACAATGCAGAATACGCCTGCCGCATTCCGCAAAATAGCGAACTGATAAACCAAACCTCCATGACTGCCGATATTGAAGGACATCCCTACATTGCTACCTACTGGAGAGAGCAAGGAGACAGCATCCCCCAATACCGCTTGGTCTGGCATGACGGCAACCAATGGAACACCAGCCAAATCATGAAACGCACCCAACCCTTCACCCTCAAGGGAGGCGGTACTAAAATGATACCCATCTCGCGTCCTCGCATTGTTGCAGATGAAGGTAAAGCATGGCTTTTCTTCCGCGACTGCGAACGAGACAGCAAAGTACCAATGGCTTATACCGACAATCTCACTTAAAGATGCTGGCAAGTAAAAGACCTAACAGATTTTTCGGTAGAGGCATGGGAGCCGTCACTCAATCTAGAGTTATGGAAACAGCAACGGAAAATTCACCTGTTTGTACAAATCACCCACCAAGGCGATGGTGAACGTACCATTATGGTAGAACCTACTTCCGTCTATGTTTTAGAAATACTTCCTTAGAATGGATAACCAATGGCGAAATGAATCCCCATTCCGTCTTTAAACTTCGGAATGTTATAATAACCTGATTTCCCGGTTTCATAGGGCACATGAAGAGCCACTCCCCAGTCCAAACGTAACACCAAGAAAGAAAGATCATAACGTACCCCTATTCCAGTGCCTAAAGCAATACTGTCAAGAAAGCCTCCAAGTGTAAACTCTGCTCCAGGTCGTGCTTCGTCATGACGCATCAGCCACACATTTCCAGCGTCCATAAAAGCAGCTCCATTCAAGTTTCCTCCCAGGAAGTTAGACAACAAGCGGAAACGGTACTCCAGATTGGCCTCCAGTTTTATATCGCCTGTTTCATCTACGTATGAAAAACGGGAGTTCTCTGCCGGATGGAAGTTTCCCGGACCGATAGAGCGGATAGTAAAAGCACGGATACTATTGGCTCCACCCACATAAAACTGCTCGCTGTAAGGAGCGATGGTCTTGTTTCCATAAGCCCATATTACCCCTGCCATCAGACGGGAAGCCAATTGATGACGCTCACTAAACTGATGCAACCAACGCACCTCTGAGGTATACTTCAAGAACTGCGCAAATGGAGTTCCCAACAGTTTTTTATCTTGCCGGTTAAACTTCTGTCCGAATGCAGCATAAATCAAAGAAGTAACATTACCAGCCGAAGTTACTGAGTTTTCCCACCAAATACGGTTTTTCCTCTTCAAGTAACTGTTATCATAAGTCAGCGTATAAGAAAGCGACGGGATAAATTGGTTATCAAGGCTTCGGAATAACATCGGGTTAGCAGTAGCTATCGAATCAAACCGGGCAGTACGGTGCTGCAGCGTATTAAACGCCAGTTGAATCGGAGTAACCATATGCTTCATGCTACGTGAAGGCTGAAAACTATACGATACCGTTCCCCCAAATGAAAGCATCTTAAAATAGCGGGCCCGATTAATCTGCTCCACATAAAGCTTAAAGTTGGTTTCCGACGGGAAACGGAAGGGGTCAATACGATTTCGTATCCAAGGCAAAATAAGTCTCGGAAATTTCAAAGACAATGCAGCCCCCAATTCGTAGGAGTTCATGACCGAACTTTCTCCATCTACCGTAGAACTGGTTTGCCACTCATAGGAACCTTTCAACTCCAAATTCAAGGTAGCTCCCATTCTCTTAAAGTTTTTACGGGAAAGGCTAAATATAGCTCCCGGCCCTGTCTGTTTTGTGCTCTTTGTCGTTACATTCAGTTCGAGTTCGCTGTCATAGGGTAAATCAAACATCGAGTTGACGCGAATATCAAGCGTATCCGAACCTTCACTGCGAGGAGTATAACTGAATTCACTAAACTTAAACACGCCCAAACGAGCCAACGCTTCCTGCGTATAATCCTGACGTAACTGTGAATACATTTCTCCCGGACGGTAAAGGAAACGTTTGCGCAATACCCCATACTTCAAACCAGGCTTCTTGCCAGAATAATACACCGTAAAGTTACGGGCCATTAACGAATCCGTAGGAGGTTCTCCGTTATACCCAGTTAGATAGACAGAGGTCTTTCCGATATAATAAGTACGTGAAGCTTCGGCCGGAATACTTTTCCGGGGAACAATCTTTAAATTCACATATCCGGGACGAATCAAGGTGTCGGCCAAAAAAGTGATAAATTCAGAACGATAATAAAAGTATCCGTTATTCCGGAATAGCTTCACCAAACGCTCACGCTCGTCATTCAGCTTCGTTACATCAAAATGATCTCCCGGACGGATGATACGCTTATCGTAAGCAACATGTATCAAACTGTCAGCCCGCGGAGTAAACCCTTCGTATGAAATTGAATCAAGCAGATAAGCATGCCCCATATCTATAGCATACTGCAAGCGGATTTTTTTAGGATGAGCCGTACTGTCAACCCGATAAGTAACCTTTCCGTTAAAGAAACCATAATCATGTAATAAATTACTTGCCACCTTCACGCGAGTTTCAGGATTCACTGTTGAAAGATACACAGGAGTGGAAGCAAATTTCTTAAAAATCCACTTTCCTATCCCCTTCTCATAACGCTGATAATGGTTAAAAATCCACAGTCCCACCGGCACATGCCAACGCATACTGGTACTGCCCAATACAGCATTGTTAGGAGCCACCGCTATGGCAGCCTCAGCTTCTTCCAGGGCCTTTATCCCCATCGGAGTCACATTTTTATTCGCTATTTCGGTTTTTTTCATCCCGATATATAGCACCTCGCCTTCAGCCAAATGCTTCGTTGTGGAACAGGAAGCCAACACCCACACCCCCACACACCATGCTATAATCTTATTTAGAAGTTGTTTCTTGCTCTGCATGTTCTACAGTTCCTTTCTTTCTTTTCTTAAAGATAAACAGTTCACTCAGTTTGCTGATTTTCTTACGGAGCACAATACCCGCTCCCGTTTCAATCACCTCTCCGTCAAGAATACTTTCATAATTCTTGTCATGGAACACTTTAATATATCGGGTTCCACTGTTATCCAGTCGATACTCAACTGAAACATTGTCAATAAATGATTCATCTTGTTGGTTTGCCGTATTTCCGGTTGAAATCTTCCCGCCAATGACTATCCGGAAACGGTTGTTCCAGAAGCGTTTGGCAAACTGGAAATTATAATCGGTACGGGTAGAGCCGTCTTCCCCCTGCTCGGTCTGTTCCATTCCAAAGTTCACGTCGATGGTTTTCAACGCACTGCCAGCCACTTTATTAATCTCACTTTGCAGGAATGAATTAAGCACACTGTTTGCCGAGAGTCCACCTCCACCTGCTCCACCTCCTTCAGGCATATAGATTCCTGTAACCAGCATCGTCACAGCCATTTTATTTTTCTGCTCTGCCGACATACCAGCCAGTTCATTCTGTACACCTCCGTCATCAGGAGCTTCCAGAGTAAAGGTAAATCCCAAGTTCTCAAGACGATTTGTAATATTCACTCCAACATCGAAATTAACCGTACGCGAACTCTTGTCTTGCTGAGAAACAGAAGCCCGTACGCGTTCAGAAGCCTGGATGTTCAGGTTTGGATTCATGATATTTCCCGTCCACTCAATATAACTTCCATTTTCAATATGGAAGGTTTTCAAAGGAATTACCGGCATTTCATACTTCATTTCTCCACTCATCAGAGAATAACGTCCGTTTAACAACATACTTCCTTCCGCTGTATATTGGAACGATAAATCTCCTCCCCCTTCAAAACGCATATAGTTCGTTCCCTGCTCATCCATCTCAACCCGGCACTGAACCGCCTCATCAATATGTAAAGTCATCATCAGATTCATTCCCCCCAATGACATCGTAGGAATAGATCGTTTCGGAACTTCGGTCGTATCGCGGAAATTCACAAAAGTTATGGTTTCACCCAGTCGGTCTTCAACAGTCAAAGGCGACTCTTTCATAATATAGGTGAAATCACTTGTACCCAGAATATTGGCATTGCCACGCACATTCAATGATTCTATCTCTCCTTTGATTACCGTATTCAAATCTACATAGAGTTTACCGTAAACCATTGACTCTTTCGTTCGTTTGGCATTAAGCACTTCAAAATTATTGGCATACATTCTAAGGTCAAGCTTCATTTTCGCCAAGTCAACCATGTCCACATCACCATCAATCGTAAACGGAGTCTTTCCCTTTGTAAAGATTTTAAACTTATCAAAGTGCAAGCGACTATCAACCATACGTACCGGACGATTATCAAACCGCAAATCCAGAGAAGCTTGCGGCACCTTAACATTGACACTGTCTAAGTTTATCTGCCCATTCATTATCGGCTTATCTGTCGCTCCTTTAACCGACATGGTTCCATCCAAATCGCCAGATAAAAGAGCCATACGGTCAGGAATAAAAGCATTTGCCACTTCGAGAGGGAAATGATTTAATGCCATTTTTGCAGAAAGAGTTCCAGATGAGCCTTCCAGCTGAGCGGGGAAATAAGAACCGTTCCAGCTCATGATTTCCTTGCTGTTACGCATCACAAATCCGTCAATACGCTGTTCGCCTGTTTTTTCCGGCAGATAAACCGCACTTAAAGACCAGTCACCCAGAGCTTGTTTGTTATAGGCAAAGCGGTTCACCATTACATCAGCCGAAACTTGAACCTGGTCTTCCGACTGTATATAGTGTGTTTCAGCATTAATAATGCCTGCCACATCGGGCATATAAGGTACAATGCGACGAAACTCAGCTATATCAATACGGTTTAGCGACAGGGTAAGATCTTGCTGCACAGTAGAATCAGGAGTGGAATACAAACCAATTCCCGTATGCTGCTCATCGAATATGCTTAAGTCGGCCCATATACGCCCTTTATCACTCAGATAGACATAATTTCCCGGATTAACCCGAAATTTACGATATACCAGCGTGGGCTCGTTAGGTGAAATCTGCAGGCTAATTCCATGCTCCTGCAAGGCTGCAAGGAAGCCGATGCGTGCTCCACATTCTTTCTTCCCGTTCAGATATTCTATCATCATATTGGCAGAAGTAGAATCAATAGCCCCATTCAGCGATATATCGAAAGCCTCTTGAAAAGGTTTGTTTCCTGCAATAACCCCACTCTTGAAAACCTGACGCAAGGCTTCTTGCGTGGTTTGAAAATAAATACTATCCAGTTCAAGGCTATTGGTACGCAAATTATTCAAGTAAGCCGATCCGTTCAGTCCATTTTCGGGCGACGTTTCCATCTTGACAAACATACGGTTATAGCTTACACGATTAGCTGCCATCATGTTAGCCAACGGGTTATCTTTCCCGGAAAAGATATAAAAACTGGTAACGGGAAGAAGCTCACGCAAGGCAGGTTGGTTTATCTGCCGGGCAGTCCACTGCTCAGAAACCTTAGACAGAAGTTTCTCTATCTGTGCCGAAAGATGCTCCGGACCTCCTTTTGCCCGAAAGAGAAATACCAAATCGCCGGCATTGGCAAAACTCCGGATAGAATCATTTGCCGTATCCAGTCCTAAGTGAATATCTTTTGCCTTAAATGTTTTCTCAGCTGTCATTAACCGGATATCTTTGACAGAAGCCTTCAGCGCATGACTGTTTTTCATATCCGAGCAGAAATGTACATTAATCTTCTCGGCTGTCTTAAAAGGCTTGCTCACCAGATTCATCCCATAAAGATCCATCCAGTTCACATTTACATTCAAATCAGCCTCAACACGTTTGGGATGCAGTTCAGCCTGAACGATAGAAGATACATCCATCACATTATCTTTAACTCCCAGTTCTACTTTAGCTGCAGCGTTTTTCAATGACGCTGTAAGGTTAGCCCCCGACAGCACTTTACTTCCATACTCTAAATGAGCGATTCCTCCCGAAGCCTCCATCCTTGTATGTGAATCGAAGAAGTCAAATCCTTCTCCTTCGGCTTTAAGCGAAGCCGAAAGCATATACAATGAATCGGAAGGCATAAAGGCATTCAAATTCAAAGCATCCACTTTCAGGTCGGCATGATACTTATCACCTTTGAGATTATATCCCGCCAGAAGGGTAACCTTGCCTGAGTCTTGCTTCAAGACCACATCGGCCTGCATTTCACTTCCGTCCAGCCCGAGTTTACCCTCCAGAGCCGTTCCGGAAGGGATTACAACTCCTTCTGTCAGTTTACTCAAAAAGCGCATATCTTGCACCTGAGCCGAAAGATTGATATTTCCTCTTCGTGAGATACTGTCGAGCACATCTGTCAGATTTCCGTCGGCTCTCATCTCAAAACTTCCGGGAATGGTTACGTTAAACCCGGTAAATTGCAGTTGGTTTAAACTTCCGTCAATGCCAGCCTGAATACGGAGAGGGGCAGAGGGGAAGCTTCTCACAAACTCCTCCGGCAGGTGAGGGATGATTTTAAACAAATCAGACTTGCCTATTTCTGCCATTAACCGTCCTCTCAGACCACTGTTCCCATTTGCCGATGACAGACTCCAGTCTGCATCTGCCTCAAACGTAAGATAAGAATCGAGAGTACGGATTTCCAGTGAAGGAACCCGAATGGTCTGCTCGTCGGTCACCAGCCTGCCTTCTGTCGATACGATTTCCAGACCCGAACGTTCTTTAAGTCCAAACTCACGGATATGTGCCCGGATATGATTTCCCTGATAATAAATAGAATCAATTCCGAT
>ENA-OXZY01000147-OXZY01000147.1-human-gut-metagenome-genome-assembly--contig:-NODE-147-length-17934-cov-4.685385_pt1 | contig 17934 bp, 10 predicted proteins | sample MGYA00243423_ERZ652810 | MGnify/ENA primary metagenome ERZ652810 (study PRJEB26926, sample SAMN06164588) | human gut metagenome | biome: ENVO:00009003; feature: ENVO:2100002; material: ENVO:00002003... | reverse complement strand
TCGGAGATGTGTATAAGAGACAGGTATTATAGAGAATGAGAGGTAAGAGACATGGTAACAGCAAAAAATCCAATACTTTCAGGTTTTTATCCTGATCCATCAATATGTAGAGTCGGAGAAGACTATTATCTGGTGACATCAAGCTTTGTGTATGCACCGGGTGTTCCTATATTTCATAGCCGGGATCTGGCTCATTGGGAGCAGATTGGCAATATACTTGACAGACCATCGCAGCTATGCGTGGAAAATGAAGAAATATCGAGAGGTATTTTTGCACCGACCATAAGATATCATAAAGGAACTTTTTATATGATAACGACCAATGTATCGCATGGCGGCAATTTTATAGTGACAGCGCAGGATCCGGCAGGACCGTGGTCTGATCCGTATTATTTGGGAGAAGAAGCAGTAGGAATAGACCCAAGCCTTTTCTTCGATGATGACGGCAGATGTTATTACTGTGGCACACGCCCAAACCCTGAAGGAGTACGTTACAATGGAGACTGGGAGATATGGATACAGGAGCTTGATCTTGGAACCATGAAGCTTAAGGGCAGGAGCATGGCCATATGGAAAGGTGCTGTAAAGGGCTGCATATGGCCGGAAGGACCACATATCTACAAGATAAACGGATATTATTATCTGATGCATGCAGAGGGCGGCACTGGACCGGAGCACAGTATAACGATAGCAAGAAGCAAGGAGCTTTTTAAATGGTTTGAAGGATGTCCGAGAAATCCGATATTTACACACAGAAATCTGGGGATGGATTATCCGGTCATCTATGCAGGACATGGTGATCTGGTGGATGATATAAACGGAAACTGGTATGTGGTCATGCTTGCGTCAAGACCATGCAAAAAGCACAGCAGCATGGGCAGGGAGACCTTTATTGCAAAAACAATATGGGAAAACGAATGGCCGGTAATAGCACCCGGGATAGGACATCTTGAGGATACGGTAGATATACCGCTTGAAGAGTGCAGATTTATAGATGAGATATCAGAAAATGATTTTATAACTTTCTGCGAAGCCAAGCCTGATAAGAGGCTGGTTGGAATAGGAAAACGCAACGAGTCTTTTTACTCCCTTAAGGAAAATCCGGGAGTACTGAGACTGTACACAAACAAAGAGCAGATCGCTGATCTTGGCACAAGCGCATTTCTTGGACTAAGACAGAAGGGCTATGAGTTTTCGGTAAAGACAGCAGTGCGTTTTATCCCACAGTCGGATAATGAGACGGCAGGACTTGTACTTTTCCAGAACAATGAGAATCATCTTCGCGCTGAGATAACAATGAAAGCCGGGAGGCTGGTATTTGTGGTGACTACACATATTAAGGGAACTGACAAAAAGATAGCAGTGGCAGATATTATGGAGTACAGCATTACAGAAAAAAATCCACTGTGGAATATATGTATGATCTGTAAGGAACAGGAAGCATCTATATGGATAGGTACGGCCGAAAAGAGCGTAAAAGTCGCAGAAAAAATAAGTCTGCTGCCATATACCACAGAAGAAGCAGGTGGCTTTGTGGGCTGTACGGTCGGTATGTATGCATCCTCAAATGGCAGCAATAGTGATAACTATGCAGATTTTTCATACATAATGCTCACCCAGTAAACATTTTGCGGAATTCAGTCGGGGTGCAGCCCTTTTCAGCTTTGAACACCCTTATGAAAGTGGATGGATTTGCAAAGCCTGACTGCATTGCAGCCTCGGTGACTGATATATTGGGATCAGCCAGAAAGGTCAGGGCAAGTTCTATTCTTTTCTGATTTAAGTATTTGTAAAAGGTATTATTGGTAAACTGTTTAAATAGCCGGGTAAAGTGATATTTACTGAATCCGGCTATTTTTGCGATTTCATCAAGTGTTATGTCCTCAGTGCAATGTGTATCGATATACTCACAGATATACAGAAAACGCTCCAGATATTCCTGCTGCTTGTGTCTGCCGACATTAAAATGACAACTGCTGGCAGTATGATGTCTTCCAATAAGGACAAGTACTTCAAGCATTTTGGAGTAGATCACGGCTTCTGATAGAAATGAGTCGGTCTGGTATTCATCTGCTATATCAAGCAGCAGTTTACGGATATTGCTGTGGATATCACCGGAAGTTTCCGGGGTTAGCGTTATAGCAGGTGCTATAAGGGTAAGTATGGAATTTAATTCCTTTATTTTTGAGACAGCAGACCACTCAATCTGCAGGATAAGCCTTTTTCCGGTGTCAGGTGCGATAAGCCTGTGTTTTACACCGGAAGCTATAAAGATAATATCACTCTCATTAAGATGTACCAAATCATCCCCAATCTGCACTGTATAGCTGCCTTCAAGCGGCATGATAATCTCCATGGGAGTATGCCAGTGAATGGGATAATCTTCTACTTCCACATTTATAAAAAGCTTTACATTGCTGTTTTCTTTATATTTTACTGTCTCATGTATTCCATTCAGATTTTCGATCATATATACTTGTCTCCATACGGCTGATATTTATGCGCATTTGCGTGAATATAGTTATTATAGCACAAATAGCAATTTTTGGACATTGTGGGGCAACAAGTAGAAAGAAAATACTGCATGAATCTGGTAAAATCATTATATAAATTAAAGGAGAAGTCACTATGAGTAAAAAAACTATGGAATATGCAAAAAAACTCGTATCGCAGATGACAATAGATGAGAAGATAAGTCAGATGCTGTATGAGTCACCGGCTATAGAAAGACTGGGGATACCGGAATACAACTGGTGGAATGAGGCTCTTCATGGAGTAGCAAGAGCCGGTGTTGCTACAGTATTTCCTCAGGCGATAGGTCTTGCGGCAGCTTTTGATACTGACCTGATAGAAAAGATAGGAGATGTTGTATCAACGGAGGGTCGTGGAAAGTTCAATGAATTTTCAAAAAAGGGTGATCACGGAATATACAAGGGACTTACCTTCTGGGCACCTAATGTAAATATATTCAGAGATCCAAGATGGGGCAGGGGACATGAGACATACGGGGAAGATCCGTATCTGACAGGTAAGCTTGGCTGCGCATATATAAGGGGATTGCAGGGAGATGATCCGGATCACTTAAAATCGGCAGCCTGTGCAAAGCATTTTGCGGTACACAGCGGTCCGGAAGCCATAAGACATGAGTTTGATGCGAAAGCATCAAAACATGATATGTATGATACATATTTGTATGCCTTCAAGCGATGTGTAAAGGATGCAAAGGTTGAGGCTGTCATGGGGGCTTACAACAGGGTAAATGGAGAACCTGCCTGCGGAAGCAGGACACTGCTTAAGGATATACTGCGTGACGAGTTTGGATTTGAAGGCCATGTGGTGTCAGACTGCTGGGCAATACTTGATTTCCACGAACACCATCATGTGACGGATACAGTTGAGGAATCGGCTGCTATGGCTGTAAACAACGGCTGTGACTTAAACTGTGGAAGTGCATTTTTACATCTTAAGGATGCTTATGACAGGGGATTGGTTTCAGACGAGGCGATCACGGCAGCAGTAGAAAGGCTGATGGAGGTGCGTATCCGTCTGGGCATGATGAAGGATTATCCATCGCCATATGAGGACATATCGTATGAGGTTGTAGAATGTAAGGAGCATGTGGAGCTTTCTGTTGAGGCTGCCAGAAGAAGTCTTGTACTTTTAAAGAATAAGGACAATTTCCTGCCTCTCGACAGAAAAAATGTTAAAACTATTGCGGTTATCGGACCAAATGCCAACTCCAGGGATGCGCTTATAGGAAATTATTATGGTACCTCATCAAGATATATCACTCCACTTGAGGGATTGCAGCAATATCTTGGAGAGGATACAAGAGTGCTTTATGCAGAGGGCTGCCATCTGTACAAGGACAAAGTACAGGGACTTGCAGAGGAAAAGGACAGATTTAAGGAAGCCCTCATCATGGCAGAACAGTCAGATGTGGTCGTAATGTGTCTTGGACTTGATGCAACTATAGAAGGTGAAGAGGGTGATGCCGGAAATGAATATGCAAGCGGTGACAAGCTGGGGCTTATGCTTCCGGGACTTCAGGAGGAACTTTTAGAGGCTGTTGCAGCAGTAGGAAAGCCGGTAATACTTGTGCTGTCAGCAGGAAGTGCGATAGATCTTTCCTGGGCAGAAGAGCATGTGGATGCCATTATAGACAGCTGGTATTCGGGAGCCAGAGGCGGAAAGGCTGTTGCGGAAGCTATATTCGGAGAGTATAGTCCGAGTGGAAAACTGCCGGTTACATTTTATCAGGGCACTGAAAATCTCCCGGAGTTTACGGATTATTCAATGGCTCACAGGACATACCGCTATACAAATGAGAATGTGTTATATCCATTTGGATATGGACTGCATTATGGTGAGACAAACTATGATGGACTGTCAGTGGATAAAGCAGAAAGTGATGTAAACGAACCTGTTGAGGTGTTTGTAAATGTGACAAATGACAGCAGATATACTGTAAATGAGATAGTTCAGCTCTATATCAGGCACGTTGATGCTGCAGAGTATGAGCCGGGATATCAGCTAAAGGGGATTGAGGTTGTAAAGCTTGAGCCATATGAGACTAAAAAAGTAAAGCTGACTCTTTCGCCAAGGGACTTTGCTGTGATAGAAGAGGATGGAAGCTGTGTAGCTGTGCCGGGAATTTATGAGATATCCGCAGGAGGACAGCAGCCTGATGACAGAAGCACAAAGCTCACAGGCAAGCGGACAGAGCGCATTGAGATCACAAGATGTGGAGAGAAAACAGGGGTAGATTATTAATAATAAATATGTTATTCTATAATTAATGACAAGTTAAAATAGACTTTAGGAGCGGACATATGTCGGCTCCTTTAAGTGATTTCAGAGGAATTGTTTATGAGAAGATCAATATGGAATGCCATTGAGAGAAAGCTTGATGATTATTCACTCAGAAAAAAATTCTACATATTTTATGTACTTTGTGTCATGCTGCCGCTCATAGTGACTGATGCAGTGGTGCTTTCCATTGTAGAAAATGCTGAAAAAGAAAGCAGCAGGCATGAAATGTCGAGCATAGCAAGTGCTGTGGGATATAATCTGAACAGCATGGTCAATAACGCAGAAGAGGCAGCTAAGAGTATCTACACCAGCAAGCGCATAGACGATTTTATATCAAAGGAATACACAAGCTCTGCTGAGTATGTATCAGAGTATCAGAGCTTCTTTCAGGATACACTTTTTGAAAACACACTTGGAATGAGCAATATAGTATTTTTCCTGTATGCTGACAATCCTACAATAGTAAATGGCGGAAAAGTAAATGATATGTCTGCTGTAAGAAATACGGATTCTTACAGACTTCTGGAGCAGAAGGAAAGCGGAGGACTCTTTTTTGTATATGAAAAAGGCGTAGCCGGATTGTCAGATGAAAGACATATGATTTATATGAAAAAGCTGGATTTTTACTCATCTGATATCGAAAAGGTACTCAAGATAGAGTTTAATTATGGCAGCATGATGCGTACTTTTAAGAACATGAATTATGATAATGAAGTGCTTATCTGCCATGGAGATGACATAGTGCTGTCAAATGGGGCCTACAGTGGAGTCAACAAACCATTTAAGACATTGGAGGCGATTGGGAAAATAAGCGACTCCGTATACAGGCAGAAGCTCTCTTTGTATGGCTGTGATCTTGATATATATGTGTTTAAGACACGCAGTAATATATGGAGCATGCTTATGCACAATGCACCGATTATTGTTTTTCTGATGCTTATAAATGTATTCTTTCCACTTTGTCTGTTCAGTATCTTTAACCATTCCTTTACGAGCAGGATATTACAGCTTTCAAAGGTATTTAAGTCAGTTGACAGCGAAAAGCTTGTATCTATGACTGAAAGGGAGAGTAAAGATGAGATCGGCAGCATGATAAAAAATTACAACAGGATGGTAAGCCGCACAAATGACTTGATCCAGACTGTATATAAGAATAAGCTAAAAGAGCAGGAGATGCTTGTAAGTCAGAAAAATGCAGAGCTTCTTGCACTACACAGCCAGATAAATCCGCACTTTCTGTTTAATGCGCTTGAGAGCATACGAATGCACAGTCTGCTGAAAAAGGAAAATGAGACAGCTGATATGGTCGAAAAACTCGCCATCATGCAAAGACAGTATGTGGAGTGGGGAAATGATGCTGTAACCGTTGCAAAGGAATGTGAATTTGTAAAAGCCTATCTGGCATTGCAGAAATACCGGTTTGGCGAGCGGCTGAACTATAACATAGATATAGAAGCAGACTGCATGGAATGTCAGGTGCCAAAACTTACGCTTGTAACTTTTGTTGAAAATGCTTGTGTGCATGGCATAGAAAGTAAAGCTGCTCCGGGCTGGATATTTGTGCGTATATTCAAAAAAGCCGGGTTCATGCACATAGAGGTTGAGGATACAGGCAGCGGAATTGATCCGGATGCTCTTGAAAAAATGAAAAGTAACATGAAAAATGCAGATATCGATATGTTAAAGACCGGTGGCAGAGTGGGCGTGATAAATGCATGCCTGCGTATCAAAATGGTAACGGAATCTAAAGCAGTATTTGATGTGGACAGTGAGGAAGGCTGCGGTACGACTGTGATGATAAAAATACCGGAAACATATTTATAGGGAGATTTAAAATGCTTAAAGTATTATTGGTGGATGATGAGCCTTTTATAATACAGGGGCTTAAGGTGATCATTGATTGGGAAAATGAAGAATTTGAGATAGCAGGAACGGCCTCAAATGGAAAGGAAGCCCTGCAGTTTCTGGAAAATGAGAATGTGGATCTGGTCATAGCCGATATAAGGATGCCGGAGATGACAGGACTTGAGCTGCTTGAGACTTTGAGAAAAGATAAAAAATCAGATGTGTATTTTGTGATATTAAGCGGTTATGCAGATTTTAGCTATGCGCAGCAGGCCATGCAGAATGATTGTACGGATTACATACTAAAGCCGGTGGATAAGGAGATGCTGCTTAAGGTACTAAACAAGGTTCTTGTGCTCAAAAACGAGAAAAACCAGATCAACGAGGATAACAAAAAGATGAAACAGGCATACCTTGCAAGACACCTGATATCTCTGATACAGGGCAAATATGATGAAGTAAACCTGAACTATGTAAAAGAAAATATGAGGTGTGAGGGTGGAGCAAGGTATGTTGAGATACAGATGGAGCAGCTTCCGGCAGGTGATGAGATACTCGATAGTGATATGAGAAGCTTACAGCGCAAGATGTACGAAAGCTGTGTTGCTTTTCTGGGGGCTGATTCGGCACATTGTGTATTTGATGTATCGGTAAATGAAAAAGTGTATGACATAGGCTTTATATTCTCAGATTATATGGCAGAGGAAGCCGCAAAAAACGAGAGAAAATATCTGGAGGATCTGAGAAGGTATATATGTGATAATACACAAAAGAATATAGTTATGCTGGTCGGAAGAAAAGTATCAGATATATCAAAGATAGCCAGATCATACGGCAATGCATGTATGCTCAGGTCGTTTCAGGGCTTTCGCATAGTAAAGAGCATATATTACTATGAGGATGAAGTAAAGATATCGGCAGACGGAATAGTGCTTTGTAAAGATAGTCTGGATAAGCTGCTTAGGACAGTGGAACAGAACAACCATGTTGAGATAAGAAATGCAGTTGCCACATTTTATGATGAGATGTCCAGCATGGGTATGAATGGGGAAAGCATGAACTTAAATATCAATTATCTGTTGTTTCAGTTCATACACCTGGCAAGTGAGCAGGATGATAATGTAAATCAGCAGGAGATTTTGCGACTCATAAGTGAGAGCAGCTTTAAGACCGGTATTGAGAGGGGAAGCCGTGCACATATGACAAGATTTTGCTGTGAGTATGGTGATTATCTGTCGCAGCTTAGAAAAAATGTGTCAAGAGGTGTGATCGGCATGGTAGAAAAGGAAGTAAGAGACAATTATGCCACGAACATCACGCTTAAGAGCCTGAGTGAGAAGTATTATGTAAACAGTGCATACTTAGGGCAGCTTTTCAGAAAAAAATACGGACAGTCCTTTAAGGATTATCTGAACAATTACAGGATGGAACGGGCGGCAGAGCTTCTGCTTAGGACTGATAAGAAGATAATACAGATAGCAGAGGAAGTCGGATATCATGATATGGATTATTTTGTGAACAGGTTTATACAGATAAAAGGCTGCACACCGGCGCGCTTCAGACGCCAGATGCAAAGTGGAGAATAATATATATTACTGCAAAACAGGGTAAATTATAGTTTTTTCTAGAAACTATAGTTTACCCTGTTTTTGACTATAGTTACTCCGATTGTTTGAAAACTTAAAAAGTATAAAATTAAGTTATCAAAAGGGAGGACATTACAATATGAGAAGAAAAAAAATTGTAAGCATGCTGCTTGTGACTACCATGGCAGCAACACTGTTTGCCGGATGTGGCAATGATAGTGGCAAAAAAGGTGGCACTGAAACTGGAAGCGCGAAAGAGTTTGATGCATTCTTTGCTGTACCGGGATCTGAAATGAATGATGATAATGAAATCCAGAAGATCATCGAGGAAAAGACAGGTGTAAGGGTAAATGAAACCTGGCTTACCGGACAGACAGCAGATGAGGCAATCGGAACAATGATCGCAGGTGGCGAGTATCCTGATTTCATTGAAGGTGCAAGCGGACAGATGCAGTTATATGATGCAGGCGCACTTGTTCCACTGGATGACTACATCGAGAAATATCCAAACATCAAAAAGCTTTTCACAGATCTTGAGTGGGAAAAACTTCGTCAGGATGACGGACATATCTATTGGATACCACAGTTTAGCTGCATAAAGGGAGACGAGAAAGTCTGCGCACACAATGACGAGGCATTTTGGATCCAGGCAAGAGTACTTAAATGGGCTGGCTATCCGAAGATTGATACATTGGATAAGTATTTTGACCTCATCGAGAAATATAATGAAGCAAATCCAAAAATGGCTGATGGAACAGAAAATATTCCATATACAATCCTTTGTGATGACTGGAGATATTTCTGCCTTGAGAATGCACCACAGTTCCTTGACGGATATCCAAACGATGGATCATGTATGGTAGATCCTGATACAAAGAAAATACTTGACTATAATACATCTGATACAGCAGTTAAATATTTCAAGAAGCTCAATGAAGAGTATCAGAAGGGAATTGTAGATCCTGAGTCATTCACACAGACATATGATGAATATATCTCTAAGCTTTCTACAGGACGTGTACTTGGAATGATTGACCAGTGGTGGGATTTTGCATACACAGCAGGTGATGCAATTAAACAGGCAGGTCTTGATGAGCAGGGATGCGATTACATTCCGGTACCTGTAACAATCGACGGCCGTCCAAATCAGTGGCACAATGCAGGCGGCGCTTTCAACGAGTCAACAGGTCTTGCTGTTACAACATCCTGTGATGATGTAGATGCGGCCATGAAGTTTGTAAATGATCTTCTTGATCAGGATATCCACAATCTCAGATTCTGGGGTGTCAAGGGTACTGACTATGAAGTAGATGAGAATGGTGAGTTTTACAAAACAGCAGATGAGAGAAAGAAGGCTTCTGATACAGCATACAAGGCCTCTCATTTTTGCTCATACTCATACTTCCCACAGTACAGTGGAACAAGTGATGATGGAATCAATGCCAACAAACCTGATGGACAGGCAAGAGAGTTCTATGATGGTCTTAACAGTGATGTACAAGAGGCTTTCGATGCCTATGGTGTTAAGACATACGTTGAAATGCTTGGAACAAACGATGCACCTGGAGACTGGTATCCGATGTGGTCATTCTCTAACAACTTTAACACAAGCACTCCTGGTGGAGTAGCCTGGACAAAGATTGGCGAACTTAAGCATAAGGCTCTTCCAAAGGTTGTTATGGCAAAAGACTTTGACAGTGAATGGAATACATACATGGATGAATACAATGCATGCAATCCACAGGATTTCCTGGGTGAATTACAGACCGAGCTTGATACAAGATTAGAGCAGGCTGCTAAATTCAAATAAAGCTTAAATGAAATTTAAGGCAGGCAGATATAATAGCGTTTTATCTGCCTGCTGCCTTTAAGGAGTGGTGTCATGTCATTAACGAGAAAAAACAAAAAAGAAAAGGTCAGAGAACCTAGAACAAAAATTACATGGAAAGAAGTCAAACGTCAGAAAGTGCTGCTGTTCTGGGCAGCAATAATGGTGGCATATGGAGTTGTATTCTATTATCTACCACTCGCTGGCTGGGCAATGGCATTTCAGGATTACAAACCAAGACTTGGTATATTCCATTCTGCATTTGTTGGATTGGACAAATTCAAGATGCTGTTCTCGGATATGACATTTATCCGTGTTATAAGAAATACACTTGCAATGGGTGTTATCAATCTGGTTGTAACTTTTGTCACAGCCATTGTATTTGCAATCTTACTGAATGAGATTGCATCAAAGGGTGGAAAGAAAGTAGTACAGACTATATCATATCTTCCACATTTCCTTTCATGGATCATTGTAACAGGTATTTTACACGATATGCTTTCAGGAACAGGTATTGTAAATGAGTTCCTTGTAAATATGCATATTATAGACCAACCGATAAACTTTTTCGCACATCCGGGATATTTCTGGCCGATAGTGGCATTTGCCAATGTATGGAAAGAAACAGGATGGAATGCAATCATATATCTTGCAGCCATTACATCAATAGATCCTTCACTTTACGAAGCAGCATCTATTGATGGAGCGGGACGCTGGGCAAAGATCAAGTATGTAACACTGCCGGGAATCAAACCAACTATTATAATCCTTCTTCTTATGAATGTAGGTAATGTTTTAAATGCAGGATTTGAGATACAGTATCTCTTAGGAAACGGCCTGGTACAGGATGTATCACAGACTATTGATATTTATGTACTTAAATGGGGCATAAGCCAGGGAGATTATGCAATAGGTACCGCAGCAGGTATATTCAAGAGTGTGGTAAGTATAATTCTTATATTTATTGCAAATAGAATTGCCAAACATAATGGTGAAGAGCAGTTGTTTTAAGGAGGTCTTGTACGATGGCAGATATAACAGCAGGCTCTGTAAAGAGCAAAAAGAAAAAGAAGATAAGTATATTTCCAATTGTAAATGGCATCATTATGGTACTGTTTGTGATCATAACGCTTTATCCGGTGCTTAATACACTTGCGATATCGCTTAATGATGGTACAGATGCATTAAGAGGTGGAATTTACCTCTTACCAAGAAAGTTTACCTGGAAGAATTATATAACGGTTTTACAAAAAGATAATCTTATAACAGGAGCATATATTACTGTTGCCAGAACAATAATTGGAACAGTCTTAGCACTGGTGGCAAATGCAATCCTTGCTTTTATAATCAGCAGAAAAAGATTTTTGTTCAAAAGAGGTTTATCCCTGTTTTGGGTTATCACAATGTATGTCAATGGTGGATTAATCCCTGTCTTCCTCCTGTACAAGGGACTTGGGCTTACCAATAGTTTTTGGGTTTATGTAGTCCCTGGAATGGTCAGTGCGTTTAACATGCTCGTTATCAGGACCTATATGAATGGAATCCCTGACAGCTTAGAGGAATCAGCGCAGCTTGACGGTGCAGGATATACCACCATTTTTCTGAAGATTTATTCCCCTCTCTGCAAACCGGTATATGCGACAGTAGCTTTATTCGTAGCAGTAGGACAGTGGAACTCATGGTTTGATGCAATGCTTTATAACCGTATGAGTACAAAGCTTACTACATTACAGTATGAGCTTATGAAGCTTCTTTCAGCTGTAACAAATCAGGGAGGATCAGCAGAAACATTGAAAAATGCTGTAGGCGCAGTTACACCTACCTCAGTTCGTGCCGCAGCAACAATTGTAACAATGCTTCCGATCATATGTATTTACCCGTTTTTACAGAAATACTTTGTTACAGGACTTACACTTGGTGGAGTTAAAGAATAAATATTTTTTTACAGAATGCCCGGCAGGATAACTGCCGGGTGTTTTGGTGTAAATGTTTATTTGATTTGAAAGGAGAATTTTCTTCAAACCAGGAGCAAAATGAGAAAAAATAAGCTTAAGGCAGATTGGCCCGTGTGCCGTATATCGTATTGCTGATGACAGGATGTATGAAAACAAGCGCAAATCAAAGATCGGAAGACAATAATCACCAATTTTTATGATAAAAATATTTACATTATCGTAATATATGATAAAATATTTCTAATACGAAACACAATGGCTACATAAACAATAGGATATATGGAGGAAGTTATGGACGATAACAATTATATGAACAATGACAACCAGTCGTCAGGCACACCGGACAATACAGATGTCTTCGGTCAGTCTTCAGGAACAGCAAATGGCTCAGACACATACAGCCAGCCGCAGGACACATACAGTCAGCCGACAGACACATATAATCAGTCTGTATCCCAGCAGGAAAGTGGGAATGCATATGGACAGTCATCAGACCAGACAGGCAGCACAGACGGATATGTCAATAATCCGGGCAGTGCATATGGTTATGCAAATCAGGGTACATACAATCAGAATCCAAATGCTCAGGGTACATACAATCAGAATCCAAATGCCCAGGGTACATACAACCAGAATCCAAATGCCCAGGGTACATACAACCAGAACACATATGCTCAGGGCTCATTTAATCAGTCAGCTTACGGACAGACACAGTATGGCCAGCAGCCAAACGGACAGGGTGGCTACAATCAGACCGCATACGGACAGACAGCCTACAATCAGCCACAGTATGGAGCTAATCCATACGACCAGCCGCCAAAGAACAGCAATGGCTTTGGTATAGCTTCTCTGGTACTTGGAATCGCATCTATTGTACTGTTTTGTACATGCATTAATTATGTGACAGCGCTGCTTGCTATCATTTTTGGTATTATACATATCATAAAAGGCAACAACAAGGTGTTTGGTATAGTTGGTATAGCAACAGCAGTTATCTCAGTTATAGTCAGCATCATATTCTGGGTTGTGGCAGGCTCAAATGTAAGCACAGATTTAGAAAAGGAGTTCATGAAGGGCTTTGACAATGGTTATGAGTATTATAATGATGACGATTCCTATGAGGATTACGATTATGATTATGATTCTTTTGATTATGACGATTTTGATTATCAGAATTTTGAGTATGATGGCATTTATTAGAGTTAATTATTATCAAATTATTACAGAATCAATTACATCTTGACAACAGTGGCTTTTCAGTTATATACTTAAACACAGTTAGTAAAAGGCAGTGACGAAGACAGTAGAGATGGCAGGAAAGTCAAAGAGAGCCGGGACAGGTGAGAGCCGGTATGAGTAGAGCCGTTTTGAAAATCACTTCTGAGCCGCAGGCTAAAATCGCCATACAGCGTTGCGAGAGTAGGTTCTGACGTATTCCCTACGTTACAGGGGCGGGTATGCAAGGGTATTTCCCTTAAGTACATTGTAATAGGTGGTATAGACGTATCAGGCACGCGTTCCTAATTACAGGAATGTGTGCCTTTTTTTGTGAATATTCCATAAACCGAAAATTGTAGTGGAGTAAGCCACAAGGAAGCCTCGTAAGAGTCGAATTTGAGGTGCCTGTTGGGATGTTCACGAACAATATAGAATAAGGAGAGATAGTCATGTACAACAAAGTTGACACCAATATGAACTTCGTTGAACGCGAGAAGAAGACAGAGCAGTTCTGGAGAGAGAACAATATCTTCAGAAAATCTATGGAAAACAGAAAAGAAGGAGAGACATACACATTCTATGATGGACCTCCTACAGCAAACGGAAAGCCTCACATCGGACATGTTGAGACACGTACCATAAAGGATATGATTCCAAGATTCCAGACCATGAAGGGCAAATATGTGCCACGTAAAGCAGGCTGGGATACACACGGACTTCCTGTTGAGATTGAGGTGGAGAAGCTTCTCGGTCTTGACGGCAAGGATCAGATTGAGAACTACGGACTTGAGCCATTCATCAAGAAGTGTAAAGAGTCTGTATGGAAATACAAGGGCATGTGGGAGGATTTCTCCAACACAGTAGGTTTCTGGGCTGATATGGACAATCCATACGTCACATATGACGACAATTTCATTGAGTCAGAGTGGTGGGCTCTCAAGGAAATCTGGAACAAGGGACTTCTTTACAAGGGCTTCAAGATTGTTCCTTACTGTCCTCGTTGTGGAACACCGCTTTCTGCACAGGAGGTGGCACAGGGCTACAAGACAGTTAAAGAAAAATCAGCAGTAGTACGTTTTAAGGTAGTAGGAGAGGATGCATATTTCCTCGCATGGACAACAACTCCATGGACACTTCCAAGCAACGTGGCACTCTGTGTGAACCCTAATGACACATATGTAAAGGTAAAGGCTGTTGATGGCTACACATATTATATGGCAGAGGCACTTGCAGACAAGGTGCTCTCACAGCTTCTTTCAAAAGAGGACGCCGAAGCAGGCAAGAAGGCATATGAGGTGCTTGAGACATACAAAGGAAAGGATCTTGAGTACAAGGAGTATGAGCCGCTTTATGACTGCGCTAAGCAGGTTGCCGATAAGCAGGGCAAGAAGGGCTTTTTCGTGACATGTGACACATATGTTACTATGTCAGACGGTACAGGAATTGTTCATATCGCTCCTGCATTTGGTGAGGATGATGCCAATGTCGGAAGAAATTATGACCTTCCATTTGTACAGTTTGTAAACGACAAGGGAGAGCTTACAGCAGAGACTCCGTTTGCCGGTATGTGGGTAAAGGATGCAGATCCTGAGGTATTAAAGGACTTAAGCGGCAGAAAGCAGCTCTTCGATGCTCCGAAATTTGAGCATGAGTATCCACACTGCTGGAGATGTGACAAGCCTCTTATCTACTATGCAAGAGAGTCATGGTACATCAAGGAGACAGCAGTAAAGGATGACCTTATCAGAAACAACAATACAGTAAACTGGATTCCTGAGTCTATCGGTTCAGGACGTTTCGGAAACTGGCTTGAGAATATACAGGATTGGGCTATCTCACGTAACCGTTACTGGGGCACACCACTCAATATCTGGGAGTGTGAATGCGGACACAGAGAGTGTATCGGAAGCCGTGCAGAGCTCGCCGAAAAAGCAGGAGATCCAAAGGCAGCAGAGGTAGAGCTCCACAGACCATATATCGACGCTGTGACAATCAAGTGTCCTGAGTGTGGCAAGGATATGCACCGTGTACCTGAGGTACTTGACTGCTGGTTTGATTCAGGAGCCATGCCATTTGCACAGCACCACTATCCATTCGAGAACAAGGAAGTATTTGAGAAGCAGTTCCCAGCCAAGTTTATCTCAGAGGCAGTTGACCAGACACGTGGATGGTTCCATTCACTCATGGCTGAGTCTACACTCCTTTTCAACAAGGCTCCTTATGAGAATGTCATCGTGCTTGGACACGTACAGGATGAGAACGGACAGAAGATGTCCAAGTCAAAGGGCAACGCGGTAGATCCGTTTGATGCACTTGAGACATACGGTGCAGATGCCATCAGATGGTATTTCTACACAGCATCAGCTCCATGGATTCCAAAGAAGTTTTCAGGAAAGCTCGTGCTTGAGGGACAGCGTAAGTTTATGGGAACACTCTGGAACACATACGCATTCTTCGTGCTTTATGCAAATATCGACAACTTTGATGCTACAAAATACAGCCTTGAGTATGATAAGCTTGCAGTAATGGACAAGTGGATTCTTTCAAAGCTCAACTCAGCAGTGGCAGGAGTGGATGAGTGCCTGTCAAACTACAAGATTCCGGAGGCGGCAAAGTACCTTCAGGAGTTCGTAGACGACTTAAGTAACTGGTATGTACGCCGCAGCCGTGAGCGTTTCTGGGCAAAGGGCATGGAGCAGGACAAGATAAACGCATACATGACACTTTATACAGCACTTGTCACCATATCAAAGGCGGCAGCACCTATGATTCCTTTCATGACAGAGGATATCTACAGAAATCTTGTCTGCTCTATCGACAAGAGCGCACCGGAGTCAATTCATCTGTGCGACTATCCTGTAGTTGATGAGAAGCTGATTGACAAAAAGCTTGAAGCTGATATGGATGAGGTACTAAAGGTTGTGGTACTCGGACGTGCATGCCGTAACGAGGCAAATATCAAAAACCGTCAGCCAATCGGAAAAATGTTTGTAAAGGCTCCGGAAAAACTGGATGAATTTTATGTGGATATCATCGCAGACGAGCTCAACGTAAAAGAGGTTGAGTTCACTGATGATGTATCACACTACACCACATACAAATTCAAGCCACAGCTTAGAACAGTGGGTCCTAAGTATGGTAAATTCCTTGGCCAGATTAAGGCAGTTTTAGCTGAGCTTGATGGTCATAAGGCCATGGAGGAGCTTAACAGCACCGGCTCTCTCAAGCTTGACAGCATTAGCGATGAAGTTGTATTATCTAAAGAGGATTTACTTATCGAGATGACTCAGATGGAGGGCTATGTGACACAGTCTGACAACAATATAACCGTTGTTCTTGACACCAACCTCACTCCTGAGCTTATCGAGGAAGGTTTCGTAAGAGAAATCATCAGTAAGATCCAGACAATGCGTAAGGACGCAGGCTTTGAGGTTATGGACCACATCGCTGTGACATACGAGGCAGATGAGAAGCTTTCAAATGTATTTGAAAAGTTTGGTGATGAAATCAAGACCGAGGTTCTTGCCGTATCAATTAAATCAGGCGAACTTAAGGGTTATGAAAAGGATTGGAAGATTAATGGTGAGGCTGTTAAGCTTGCAGTTGAAAAACAATAATCTCTGCACGAGAGGGAGCATTAATTTGCTCCCTTTTAGTGCCATAAGGAGGAAAAGATGAGAGATAATACGTTTAGCAAAAAGGTGTTTATTAAGACTGTATCAGACAATTTAAAAAATAAATATCGTAAGACTATAAATGATGCCACACAGCAGGAACTTTATCAGGCTGTATCAGAGGCCGTAAAGGATGTCATCATGGATGAGTGGATTGCCACACAGAGAGTGATGGACAAGGACGATCCAAAGGTTGTTTACTATATGTCCATGGAGTTTTTGATGGGAAGAGCTCTCGGCAACAACCTTATAAACCTCTCAGCATACAAGGAGGTCAAGGAGGCTCTCACTGAGATTGGTGTGGATATCAATGCTATTGAGGACCAGGAGCCTGATCCGGCACTTGGAAACGGTGGACTCGGAAGACTGGCAGCGTGCTTCATGGATTCACTTGCCACACTCGGATATCCTGCATACGGCTGTGGAATCAGATACAGATATGGTATGTTCAAGCAGCAGATTTCAGACGGCTTCCAGATTGAGGTGCCTGACAACTGGCTCAAGGACGGATATCCATTCGAGCTTCGTCGTCCGGAGTACTGCTATGAGGTCAAGTTTGGAGGATATGTGCAGGAGAGCACAGATGAAAACGGAGAGCTTCATTTCGAGCAGAAGGACTATCAGTCGGTGCTTGCAGTGCCTTATGATATGCCTATAGTCGGTTATGACAACAATGTGGTCAATTCTCTCATGATATGGGATGCAGAGCCAAAAAACGGCTTCTCGCTCGAGTCCTTTGACCAGGGTGACTACGACAAGGCAGTGGAGCAGGAAAATCTTGCAAGAAACCTTGTTGAGGTGCTCTATCCAAACGATAACCATGTAAAGGGCAAGGAGCTTCGCTTAAAGCAGCAGTATTTCTTTGTATCAGCAAGCATCCAGCGTGCACTTGCAAGGTTTAAAAAGCATCACAGCGATTTAAAAGATCTCCCAAATAAAGCTGTTTTCCAGATGAACGATACTCACCCTACAGTTGCCTGTCTCTTATACACATCTCCGAGCCCACGAGACGCGTA
>ENA-OXZY01000114-OXZY01000114.1-human-gut-metagenome-genome-assembly--contig:-NODE-114-length-19834-cov-4.532130_pt1 | contig 19834 bp, 13 predicted proteins | sample MGYA00243423_ERZ652810 | MGnify/ENA primary metagenome ERZ652810 (study PRJEB26926, sample SAMN06164588) | human gut metagenome | biome: ENVO:00009003; feature: ENVO:2100002; material: ENVO:00002003... | reverse complement strand
ATACAAAGACCATGTTTGGGCGTATCAGACCGATTCCCGAGCTGAACTCGAGCAATTTCATGCAAAGACAGTTTGGAGAGAGAGTTGCGATGAACTCACCTATTCAGGGTACAGCAGCCGATATCATAAAGATTGCCATGATACGTGTGCATGACAGGCTTCTTGACGAGGGCTTAAAGTCAAGACTTATCCTTCAGGTGCATGATGAGCTATTAATTGAGACAAAGGAAGCTGAGAAGGATAAAGTGATTAAGCTTCTGGAGAAAGAAATGCGTGGCGCGGTGGACATGAAGGTATCCATGGAGGTGGGCACCGAGTGTGGCTATGACTGGTATGATGCGCATTGATGACAGAAAAGGAAATAATATGATTTTTATAGGAATAACAGGTGGTGTAGGTGCCGGAAAATCGGCAGTGCTTAGCTATCTTAAGGAACTTGATGGCGTAAAGGTCATGCTTTCCGATGAGATAGCACATGAGCTGATGGAGCCGGGAAGCGACTGCTACAACAGATTAAGGGAATTGTTTGCGGGCGAACCGATATGGCTTGAGGACGGGCATTTTGACAGACCGGCACTTGCCGGAGTGATTTTTTCGGATGATAAAAAAAGAGAGCTTTTAAACGAAGTAGTGCATCCTGCAGTAAAGGAATATGTGCTTAATGCAGTTAAAGAGGCAAAAAAAGATGGTCTGTTCATGCTTGTGCTTGAAGCAGCACTCCTTATAGAGGAGGGATATGGTGAAATCTGCGACGAGCTGTGGTATATTTATGCAAGTGAAGAAGTCAGAAGAAAAAGACTTAAGTCATCAAGAGGCTATTCAGATGAGAAGATTGACAGTATCTTTGCAAGCCAGCTTAAAGAAGCTGAGTACAGAAGGCACTGCAAGGAGGTTATCGATAATGATGGAGATATCGAAAACACGATAGCTTCAATAAATAAAGCGCTTAGCAAATACAAGGAGTAGTGGGAATGAACAATGTATTCGGTTTGGACATTGGTACAAGAAATGTTGTAGGAACTGTCGGCTATCAGACTGATGACAAGGAATTTGTGGTTACAGCACAGTATGTCAGGGAGCATGAGACCAGAGCGATGCTTGACGGTCAGATACATGATATAGGCAGGGTGGCAAAAACCATTAAGGAAGTAAAGGACGAGCTTGAAAAACAGACAGGACAGCCACTTGAAGAGGTGTGTATAGCAGCCGCAGGACGAGTATTAAAGACTGTCACGACGCATGTGGAGTATGAGTATGCGCAGGAGTCTGTGGTGACCGGCGAGGATGTCCATACGCTTAACCTGCTTGGTATAGAAAAAGCACAGGAGGCACTCAAGGAGGTTAACGATACAAGCTATAAGTTTTACTGTGTGGGATATTCTACAGTCAAATTCTTTTTGAATGATGATGTGTTTATCAGCCTTGAGGGTCATAAGGCAAACAAAATAGGCGAGGATATCATAGTTACATTTCTGCCGGAGGATGTGGTGGACGGACTTTATGCGGCAGTGGGACAGGCAGGGCTTAGTGTTGCCAATATGACATTGGAGCCTATCGCCGCTATCAATGTGGCAATTCCGGAGAACTATCGTATGCTTAATATCGCACTTGTCGATGTGGGAGCCGGAACGAGTGATATCTCAATCACAAGAGACGGAAGTATCATAGCCTATGGCATGATACCGCATGCAGGAGATGAGATGACAGAAGTTATTGTGCAGCATTTCCTCGTGGATTTCAATATGGCGGAGAGCATCAAGCTTCAGTCTACGACAAGTGATACGGTTACATACAAGGATATCATGAGCATCGAGCACACAATTCCTGCACAGGATGTCTGGGATGTGGCAGCACCTGTTGTTGATAATATTGCACAAGAGGTATCGGCTAAAATCAGAGAGCTAAACGGTGACAAAACAGTGAGTGCCTGCTTTGTAGTCGGAGGCGGAGGCAAGATACACGGCTTCACGGAAAAGCTTGCGGAAGACCTTGACCTGCCGGAGGAAAGAGTCGCTCTAAGAGGTGAGGAAGTGCTTGGCGATGTGACCTTTGAGCAGGAGGATATTAAGAAGGATCCGCTTCTTGTCACTCCAATTGGTATATGTCTGAATTATTATGACCAGAGAAACAATTTTATCATGGTCAGATTCAACGGTGAGAGAATAAAGCTCTATGACAATAACAGGCTTACAATAGTCGATGCGGCGCTTCAGGCGGGATTTCCAAATGATGAGCTGTTTCCAAAGCGCGGCACCCCGATAAACTTTACGGTAAACGGTGTGGCAAGGCTTGTAAGAGGCGAGGCCGGAGAGGGCGCAGTGGTGACCATGAACGGAAAGCCTGCAAGCATCAACACACCGCTTGAGCCAAACAGTGAGATAGTCATCGAGCCGTCCACAGCAGGAGAGGCAGCAGTGTATAAGATATCGCAGCTTGATGAGTACAATCATTCCGTCATTACATTTGTCATAAATGGCAGAAAGGTATCATGTCCAAGGTTTGTCCAGGTAAACGGAAGGCTTGAGCCGGAGGATTACAGCATCAGGGAAAACGATGTGATTGAGACAAGAAATTACTATACAGTGCGTCAGATTGCGCAGTTTATGGATCTCGTTATTGACACAGAACAGATGATATTTGTAAACAATGAAGAGGCTGATCTCGACACTCTTGTATATGAAAATTTCTCTGTTGAGTGGAAAACAGATGAATATGGTGTTGCAAGAATCGACAATAACAATTATAATGACACACAAGAGTCTGATTCAGATGATGCTTCGGTCTTAGCTGAGCAGGATGCAAACAGCACAGAGTCAGACAACACAGTGACCAGAACATCAGAGCAGATGATGAATCAGGTGCTCGATGAGCTGCATGATGAGTTTGCTAAAGAAGCTGAAGCATCTGCTGTGCCGGAAAACGAATTGCCGGAAAATGATATACAGGAAGAAATACACGAAGAAGACTCGTCAGAAAATACAGTTACAGTAATTGTAAACGGTGAGCCTGTAGAGCTGTCCGGCAAGGATACATATATATTTGTCGATATATTTACCCATATCTCATTTGATTTACAGGCAGGAAAGGGCAGGGCAATAGCCACTGTAATAAATGGCAGAGATGCCCAGTTTTCCGAGGAGCTTCATGAGGGAGACAAAATAGAATTATACTGGAAAGAGAATTAACATGTTAGAATTATGCAGCATTGCCAGCGGCAGCAGTGGAAACTGTATATGTGTGGGTACGGATGATTGTCATGTGCTCATAGACGCGGGCATCAGCGGTAAGAAAATAGAAAACGGACTGAATGAATTTGATATGACGGCCACAGATATGCAGGGGATTCTCGTGACACATGAGCATATAGACCATATCGCAGGGCTTGGTGTCATGGCAAGACGCTATCATATTCCGATTTATGCAACAAAGGCCACAATCGGGGCCATAAAATGTACCAAATCCGTTGGAAATATAGATGATGAACTGTTTCATCCTATTGAGGCAGGCGGCGATTTTACAATAGGCGATATAGAGTTTGAGCCGCTTCACATATCACACGATGCGGCTGATCCTGTCGCGTACAGATTTAAAAACGAAAATCATGCGATGGCGGTCGTGACAGACCTTGGCACGTATGATGATGCACTGGTTTCAAAGCTTCAGAACCTGGATGGGCTGCTGCTTGAAGCCAATCATGATATAAATATGCTCCAGACAGGGGCATATCCGTATCCGCTCAAGCGCAGAATCATGGGTGACAGCGGACATTTGTCGAATGAGAGAAGCGGGCAGTTGTTATGCGAGCTTCTTCATGATAAATTTGGCTCAGTAATACTGGGACACCTTAGTAAAGAAAACAACTACGAAAAGCTGGCGTATGAAGCCGTCAGGCTTGAGGTCACAATGGGAGACAATCCATATAAGGCAAGTGATTTCCCTATGTATGTGGCTAAGAGAGACAGGGCATCAGACCGCATAGCCGTAGAATAAGAGAACAGGAGAATAAGTTGTTATGGATAACACAAAGAACAAAGTAATCATCACAGTTGTCGGAAAAGACACAGTAGGAATCATCGCAAAGGTATGTACATATCTGTCAGAGGGCAGTGTAAACGTGCTTGATATCTCACAGACTATCGTTTCAGGTTATTTCAACATGATGATGATTGTGGATATGGCAAATGCTACAGCTTCATTTGCAGAGATTTCTGACCAGCTTGATGCACTTGGAGAAGAAATTGGTGTAACAATAAAGTGTCAGAAGGAAGAAATCTTTGAGATGATGCATCGAATCTAGTTTAGCATAAAAATGTCATACACAGTTAAAGGAGAACAGCAAAATGATAAATATTGGTGAAGTAATTGAGACCAATGACATGGTGGAGAAGGAAAATCTTGACGTGCGTACAATCACACTCGGTATCAGCCTGCTCGACTGTATAGATTCAGACCTTGCAAAGGTAAATGAGAATATCTACAACAAGATTACAACACTTGCAAAGAATCTTGTATCAACAGGAAAAGAGATAGAGAACAACTACTGTATCCCTATCGTAAACAAACGTATTTCAGTTACACCTATCGCCCTTGTCGGCGGTGCGGCCTGCAAGAGCTCAGAGGATTTTGTTACCATAGCAAAGACACTTGACAGAGCTGCCAAAGAGGTAGGTGTCAACTTCATCGGTGGATACTCAGCACTTGTGTCAAAGGGCATGACAAAGGCGGATGAGCTTTTAATCAAATCCATCCCTCAGGCAATGCTTGAGACAGACCTGGTATGCAGCTCTGTAAATGTTGGCTCTACAAAAACCGGAATCAACATGGATGCAGTAAAGCTGATTGGCGAGATGATAAAGGAGACAGCAGAGGTGACAAAGCACCTTCCTGTATCAGGCTGTGCCAAGTTTGTAGTATTCTGCAACGCTCCTGATGATAATCCGTTTATGGCAGGAGCCTTCCATGGTGTGACAGAGGCAGATGCCATCATCAATGTAGGTGTCAGCGGACCGGGAGTAGTAAAGACAGCTCTTGAAAAGGTAAGAGGCGAGAACTTTGAGGTGCTCTGTGAGACAATCAAGAAGACAGCCTTCAAGGTTACACGAGTAGGACAGCTTGTGGCAAAGGAGGCTTCAAAGAAGCTTGGAGTGCCATTTGGAATCATAGACCTCTCACTTGCACCTACACCGGCTATCGGAGACTCTGTAGCCGATATTCTCTGTGAGATAGGCTTAGAGAGAGCCGGAGCTCCGGGAACAACAGCAGCACTTGCACTCTTAAATGATCAGGTGAAAAAGGGCGGTATCATGGCATCCTCATATGTCGGCGGACTCTCAGGTGCTTTTATTCCTGTATCAGAGGATCAGGGAATGATAGATGCTGTAAACGATGGTGCACTCACTCTCGAAAAGCTTGAGGCTATGACCTGTGTGTGCTCAGTGGGACTTGACATGATTGCAATCCCGGGCGATACAAAGGCCACCACAATTTCAGGAATTATCGCAGATGAGATGGCTATCGGTATGATAAATCAAAAGACAACAGCCTGCAGACTGCTTCCAGCAATCGGAAAGGATGTAGGTGATGTGGTAGAAATCGGAGGACTCCTTGGAAGTGCACCGGTTATGCCGGTAAACAGATTCTCTTGTGATGCATTTGTAAACCGTGGAGGAAGAATCCCGGCACCTATTCACAGCTTTAAAAATTAGTAAATAATGGCATTGTTTACAAGCATGTACTTATAAGAATAACTTATAAGTACATGCTTATTTTAAAGTGGTACTTGACAATGACAAAAATACATGATTAAATAAAGACAGTTATATGACTGACGGAAGTGGATAACCACATGGAGTATAACAGTTGATTGCCGACCGTCTGGGCGCACATTTATATAAGTTTCCTGCAGAGCTTTATATTATTATGTGTGTTCAGACGGTCTTTTTTATTCCGGCAGGCCCGAGTAATTTGGGGATGCAGACCACATTATCAGAAAACATGGAGGATGACATGGAAAGAGTATCATTAGCAAAGGAATTATCAAGCACAACATACCCTGGCAGAGGTATCGTAATCGGCCGCACAAAGGATGGTAAGAAGGCTGTAACAGCATACTTTATCATGGGCAGAAGCGAAAACAGCCGCAACAGAGTATTTGTAGAGGATGGCGAGGGCATCAGAACACAGGCATTTGACCCTTCAAAGCTTGAGGATCCAAGTCTTATCATTTACGCACCTGTAAGAGTGCTCGGCAACAAGACAATTGTCACAAACGGTGACCAGACAGATACTATCTATGAGCTGATGGACAAGCAGCAGACATTTGAGCAGGCCTTAAGGACAAGAGAGTTTGAGCCTGACGCTCCTAACTATACACCTAGAATTTCAGGAATCATGCATATTGACAATGGCGAGTTCAACTATGCTATGTCAATCTTAAAGAGCAACAACGGCAATCCTGATGCATGCAACAGATATACATTTGCATACTCAGCACCGGTTGCGGGAGAGGGACATTTCATCCATACATATATGGGTGATGGCAATCCGCTGCCAAGCTTTGAGGGTGAGCCTACATGGGTAGACATCGACGGAGATATCGATGAGTTTACCGATATGGTATGGGAGAACCTTAACGAGGACAATAAGGTATCCCTCTTTGTCAGATATATTGATATCGCAACAGGCGAGTATGAGAGCAGAATCGTAAACAAAAACAAATAAAACACTATATAAACGGTCAAATATACAAGATAAGCAGAAAAAACAGGAGAACAGAAAAATGCAGGAATACGAATTAAAATACGGATGTAACCCAAATCAGAAACCAGCCAGAATTTTTATGAAGGAGGGAGAGCTTCCTATAAAAGTGCTTAACGGCAGAGCCGGATATATCAACTTCCTTGATGCCTTTAACGGATGGCAGCTTGTAAGAGAGCTTAAGAAGGCAACAGGTCTTCCGGCCGCAACATCCTTCAAGCATGTTTCACCTGCAGGTGCAGCAGTAGGACAGCCACTTTCAGATGTGGAGAAAAAGATTTACTGGGTTGATGATATGGATATTGAGTTTACACCACTTGCAAATGCATACATCAGAGCAAGAGGAGCTGACAGAATGTCATCATTTGGTGATTTTATTTCACTTTCAGATGTATGTGACAAGAGCACTGCACTTGTAATCAAGAGAGAGGTATCAGACGGTGTTATTGCTCCGGGCTACACAGACGAGGCTCTTGAGATTTTAAAGGCTAAGAAAAAAGGCAATTACTGTGTTATCGAGATTGACCCGTCATATGAGCCGGCACCTATCGAGAGAAAGGATGTATTTGGCATCACATTTGAGCAGGGCAGAAACGAGCTTCATATTGATGACGATTTCTTCTCAAATATCGTGACAGAGAACAAGGAACTCACAGAGCAGGCTAAGATTGATCTGGCAATATCTATGATTACATTAAAGTATACACAGTCCAACTCTGTATGCTATGTAAAGGGCGGCCAGGCAATCGGTATCGGAGCAGGCCAGCAGTCTCGTATCCACTGTACCAGACTTGCAGGCTCAAAGGCAGACAACTGGTGGCTTCGTCAGTCTCCACAGGTGCTTGGACTTCAGTTCGTGGATGGTATCAGACGTGCAGACCGCGACAACACTATTGATCTTTATATCGGTGAGGATTATATGGATGTGCTTGCAGAGGGCGAGTGGCAGAAGTTCTTCAAGGTAAAGCCGGACGTATTTACAGCAGAGGAGAAGAGAGCATGGCTTGACAAGAATACAGATGTAGCACTTGGCTCTGATGCATTCTTCCCATTTGGTGACAACATTGAGCGTGCTCACAAGAGTGGTGTGAAGTATGTAGCCCAGCCGGGTGGATCTGTGAGAGATGACCATGTTATTGATACATGTAATAAGTACGGTATGGTAATGAGCTTTACAGGAATCAGACTTTTCCATCACTAATCACAAGGTATAGCGGTTATTAAGCTGAATTGAAGCAAAATAAGTAATTCAATAATAGGGGACTTCATGATATAATTACAGTATACATTTTACACAGTAGTTAATCATGGAGTCTTTTTATGTCATTACAGTTTATCACAGGTAATTCAGGAAACGGAAAAACGAAATATCTCTTTAACAGGATAGTGAAAGAGGCCAAGGCAAACCCAAGGGACAATTATCTTGTAATAGTGCCTGAGCAGTTTACAATGCAGACGCAGAGACAGCTTGTAGATTTGTCGGAGAATAAAGCTATCATGAATATAGATGTGCTAAGCTTTAAGCGCTTAGCCTACAGAGTGTTTGATGAGCTTGGAATCACAAATCTCACGGTACTTGAGGAGACAGGTAAGAACCTTGTACTCAGAAAGCTTGCGGCACAGGAGGCGGATAAGCTTGGCGTAATAGGCAGAAACTTAAACCGCATCGGCTACATAAGCGAGGTAAAGTCACTGCTTTCGGAGCTTGTGCAGTACAATATATCACCTGAGGAGCTCGGAAGATATATTGCCTCAGGCAGGTTATCGGATACACTTTCAGATAAGCTCAAGGATGTGCTCGTGCTCTACGAAGCATTTGAGAAGTTTATGCAGGACAAATATATCACTGCAGAGGAAATACTTAATGTGCTTAGCAATGTGGCGGAGGAGTCTGCCATTCTTAGAAATTCAGTCATTGCATTTGATGAATTTACCGGATTTACACCTATACAGAACCAGCTCATCAAAAAGCTCTTTGTCATTTCAAAGAAAATATATGTAACGCTCACAATAGACTGTCGTGAGGATATCTTTAAGAGCAGAGGCATGCAGGAGCTGTTTGACATGCCAAAAAGGACAGTGAAATCACTCACCGAAATGGCAGCGTTTTATGGCATAGAAGTCGAGGGACCTATTATCCTTGATAAAAACTACCGGCTTGCAGAAAACGAAGAGCTAAGCTTTATGGAACAGCAGCTTTTCAGAAAACGAAGATGCTCCTTTAAAAAAGTACCAAAGCACATTCATATAGATTGTCTGCGTGACCCGAAGCAGGAGCTGACAAAGATAGCCAGAAGAATTAATGAGCTTGTAAGGAACGAAAAACTACGTTACCGAGATATTGCTATAGTCACAGGAGATGTGAATATATATGCAGGTTATGTGCGTGAAATATTTGACAAATACAATATTCCTTACTTTATCGACGCCACACAGGAGATACTTTTCCATCCGTTTATTGAGTTTATCAGGTCAATACCCGATATTGCGATACAAAATTTCTCGGCAGATGCGGTGTTCAGATTTTTGCGGTGCGGCTTTAGTGAGCTATTGGACAGTGAAATAGATGTACTTGAAAACTACGTGCTCGCCTGTGGAGTAAGAGGTAAAAGCGCATGGGACAAAAAGTGGGTCAGGCTGCCAAAGCATAAGGCAGGCTATGACCTTGAGCTTTTAAACCAAAGCAGGGAGTATATAATGGAGCTTCTAAAGCCGGTATATCAGGTGTTTTCCGATAAAAAGTCAACGGTAAAGGACTATGTGCTCGCTATATATAAGCTGATAGTTTTGCTTGATATATCCGATAAGCTTGCAAAAAAGGAGCAGGCACTGCTTGATGCAGGGGACCAGACCGCATCAAAGGAATACGGACAGATATACAAAATTGTCATGCAGCTCTTTGAAAAATATGTGGCGGTGCTGGGTGATGAATGCATGGATGCAGAGGAATTTACACAGATACTGGATGCAGGACTGGATGCGGCAGATGTAGCAGTCATACCGCCGGGATACGACACTGTGACCATCGGAGATATTGAGAGAACTCGTCTGACCAACATAAAGGTCATGTTTTTTGCAGGCGTAAACGATGGGATTGTTCCAAAGGCGGCAGGAAGAGGAGGCATTATATCCCAGTATGAGAGAGAGGCACTTAAGGAGCTGGATATAGAGCTTGCGCCTGGGGCAAGGGAGCAGGCATTTATACAGAGGTTTTATCTGTATCTGAACATGACAAAGCCGTCCAGGGAGCTTTATATCAGCTATACGAGGCTTGACAGTGAAAAAAAGGCTGCCCAGCCTTCGTATCTCATAGGTATATTAAAGGGGATGTTTCCGGAGCTTGTCGTGACTGAGACAGAGGATGTAGAACAGCTTTTGGATATATCAAGCAGGCAGAGTGCACTGGATTATCTGCTGTCAAATGAGGTGGATGACAGATGGTGCGAGATTGCAGCAGCGGTGATGCTCTATGACGCATCAGTCAGTGATGCAGGGGACGGTAATGAAGTAGACGATAAAGAATTTACTCAAAAAAATTCCGTGGAGCGGCTCATCAATGCAAGGTTTGAGCATTATTCAAAGGATCCGATCAGCCGAAATGTGGCAAGAAGTATATATGGCAGACATATGGAGGGCAGTATCACGCGCTTTGAGCAGTTTGCCAGATGTGCATATGCGCATTTTTTAAATTATGGATTGAGGCTTACAGAGCGTGAGGAGAGCGGCTTTACATCCCTTGATATGGGTAATATATACCATGAGGCACTGGAAAGATACAGTAAGAAGCTTGATAGGGAGAGCACTGACTGGTTTAGCGTGACAGATGCAAAAAGGGATGAGCTTGCGATGGAAGCAATAAATGAGGTGATTGATGAGTATACAGGCTTTGGCATATTTGATACAGCGGAAAGCCAACATTCGATATCACATATGAAGGCGGTCTTTAAGCAGACAGTATGGGCACTCACAACCCAGATACGAAGAGGCAGCTTTGTGCCTGAGAGGTTTGAGTTTTCCTTTTACGAGAGCCTTGATATGGCAAATGATGTGACGGTTGATATAAAGGGACGCGTGGACAGGACTGACACATATACGGATGAGGGCAGGCTTTTTGTGAAGGTACTGGATTACAAGTCGGGAAATACAGTTTTTGACCTGGTGAAGCTGTACTATGGCACGCAGCTTCAGCTTGCAGTGTACATGGACGCTGTCATGGAACAAAAGAAAGAGGCGCTAAAGCAGGTAAGTGTGGAGCCGGGCGGTATGCTGTACTATCACATCGACGATCCTGTAATTGATTTAAAGGATGTGACACCGGGCACTGAGCTGTCTGAGGAAGAAATCAATCAGATGATATTAAAGAAGCTCAAGCCTGACGGGCTTATCAACTCGGACGAAAAGGCATACAGAGGCATGGACAGGGACTTTGAGAAAAGCTCTGACGTAATCCCTGTCACCTTAAAAAAGGATCAGACACCGGCTGCAGGCTCAAAGGTGGCAAACGCCGAAGAGTTTGATGTGATAACAAGGTTTGCGCGAGAGAAGCTTCGCGAGATAGGAAGAGAAATATACGATGGAAATGTTGCCGTCAATCCTATCAAGAACAATAAAATAGACAGCTGCGCATATTGCGCTTTTCAGGCCATATGCAGGTATGATTCAAGGATACCGGGCTTTAGCGAAAGAAGCTTTAACGGTGACAATAAGGAAGATGTACTTGATAAAATGCGTACACAGATTGCAGCGGCAGAGCATAAAGCATGCTATGGAGATAATAATATAAAGCCATAATCGGGAGATATAATATGGATGTTAAATGGACCAGTGAACAGAAAAAGGTTATAGATTTAAGAGACAGGGATATACTTGTATCGGCGGCAGCGGGCTCAGGAAAGACAGCTGTACTCGTTGAGCGTATAGTAAACAGAATATGTGTGGATAATCCGCCGGTGGATATCGACAGGATGCTTGTGGTGACGTTTACCAAGGCTGCAGCTGCTGAGATGAGGGAGCGTGTCAGCCGTGCGATAGACAGCTTGAAGGAGCAAAAGCCGGACGATGAGAACCTGCAGAGGCAGTCGACACTGGTTCACAATGCGCTCATCACTACAATCGATTCGTTTTGTCTGTTTGTGGTGCAGAATAATTTCGCACAGCTTAATCTGGATCCTGATTTCAGAATCGGTGACCAGGCAGAGCTTAAGCTTATGCTAAAGGATGCTTTGGCACAGGTATTTGAGGACAATTATGCAAGAGAAGACAACGAGGCATTTATCAACCTTATAGATACCTACAGCAAGGGGAGAAATGACTCTGCCGTCAGGCAGATGGTGGAGGATATCTACTATAAGGCGGGCAGCTCATCATGGCCGAGAAAGTGGATGAACAGCCTCCTAAGGCTCTATGATATAAAGTCAGCTAAACAGCTTGAGGATTCAGAAATCATTAAGGAGATAGTGGATTACAGCAGGGTGCTTTTGGAGGAGGATGTTCAGGAGCTTACAATGGCGAAAGACCTGGCATCAGCTACACCCGGGCTTGAAAAGTATGCGCTTACACTTTCAGAGGATATAGCATTGTTTGATGGAATGACGGATGTGACAGGCTATGTCGGCATGCAGGAGTTCTTAAACAAAATATCCTTTGGCAGAATTGCTGTCATCAGGAAATTTGACGGAGACGAGAAGAAAAAGGAGCGCGTGAAAAGCATGCGCGATGCTACCAAGAAGAAGGTAGACGGAATAAAGCAGAAATATTTTGGCATGCCAATTGAGCTTATGTATGAGCAGCTGGAGCGTCAAAGACCATTTGTTAAGGAGCTGATAAGGCTTTCACTCGAGTTTTATGATGCGATGGAGGCTGTAAAGACAAGAAAAAGAGTATTTGATTTTTCTGATATAGAGCACTTTGCGCTTCGCATACTGGTGGATGAACAGACACTAAAGCCCACAGAGACGGCGCGTGAGTTTTCAAAACATTTTGAGGAAATCATGATTGACGAGTATCAGGACTCAAATCAGGTGCAGGAGGATATACTTACCGCTATTTCAAGAGAGTACCAGGGAGTCGGCAACATGTTTATGGTGGGCGATGTAAAGCAGAGCATATACAGGTTTCGAATGGCACGTCCGGAGCTGTTTATGGAAAAATACAACACATATACATCAGATGACAGTGCACATCAGAGAATAGACCTGCATAAAAATTTCAGAAGCAGAAATGAGGTGTTAGACTTTACTAACGACATATTCTACAAAATCATGGCAGCAGATTTGGGCAATGTGCAGTATGATGACGATGCGGCACTGTATCCCGGTGCAAGCTATCCGGAGGAGACGATGCGTCCTGAGCTTTTGCTTGTTGACTACAAGGATGAGGAGCTGTCTGAAATTATAGATGATGAGGATGGAGATAAGGTGCAGATAGAGGCGCTTTTGATCGCAAACCGTATCAGGAGTCTGATGGAAAACGGCATGGTGACTGATAAAAAGACAGGGCAGCTAAGAGCCGTGCAGTACAGGGATATAGTAATACTTTCGAGAAGTGTTGCAACCTGGGGCAATACAGTGGCAGCAGTATTAAAGGACTGTGATATTCCGGCGCATGTAGAGTCGAATACAGGCTACTTTTCATCGTATGAGATACAGGTGATTCTGTCCATGCTTCGCATACTCGATAATCCGCTGCAGGATATTCAGATGGCAGCAGTGCTTGCTTCGCCGATCGTGGGCATGGATGATGAGGAGCTGGCACAGATTAGGTCTGCCTTTAAGGGCGTAAGCTTTGCACAGGCTGCACTTAGCGCCATGGCAGGTGAGAATGGCTATGAGGACGAGAAGCTTAAAGCCTTCGCTTTGGTATTTGAGAGACTAAGAAGTGCTGTAGCTGATACGCCAATCCATGAGCTTTTGTACATGATGCTTGATGAGACAGGCTTTTACAGGTATGCATCGGCCATGCCGGCAGGAAAACGGCGCAGACAGAATATAGATATGCTGATTGAGATGGCCGCAGCCTATGAAAAGACCAGCTACAAGGGGCTGTTTCACTTTGTCAGGTACATAGATATACAGCAGAAATACGAGATAGACTACGGAGAGGCCGATACCGCAGGCGAGAATGACGATGTGGTGCGCATTATGACAATCCATAAGAGCAAGGGACTTGAGTTCCCTGTAGTGTTTGTTTCCGGGCTTGGCAAGGGCTTTAACACGCAGGATACAAAATCAGACCTGGTGATACATGAAAAGCTTGGGCTTGGCCTTGTGGAAAAAACAAAAAGCCCAAGGACAAAGCGACCATCACTGATAAGAAATGAGATAGAGAGTCGCATTAAAAGGGAAAATCTGGGAGAGGAGCTGCGTGTGCTGTATGTAGCACTCACCAGGGCGAAGGAAAAGATTATCCTGACAGGGGGACTTTCAAATGCCCAAAAATCCTTTGAGAAGTATAGAGGCAATGTAAATGCGAACCAGCCAATAAGCTTTGGACAAAGGGAGGGAGCAGGGTGTTACCTGGACTGGATTATACCTGCCATGCTGTCGTACCCGGATAAGTATACGGTATCCACAGTCGATGCAACAGAGTTCGCTGCACGAACTGCGATGGATATGGCGGCAAACGATATATCAAGAGCGCAGCTTATTGGGTACATAAGTGCAGCGGATGAAACAAAAGCCAAAGAGCTCGCAGAGAAATTTGATTTTGAGTATGCATATGCTTCTGATATAACTAAAAAAAGCAAATATTCGGTATCTGAGCTGAAGCATGACTCTATGGTTGAAAAGTACGACAGCACAGAGCGGGAGGCAGAGCGTCCTAAGTTCCTATTGGAGGAGAAGGAGACGTATGTGCCGGACTTTGCGAGGGATGATGAGGCAGGCGGTGCTTCTAATGAAAGCAAAGAGCCCAAAAATGCAGCAGGTGTGAATCAGGGAGCGCTGCGCGGAACTGCAGTGCACCGTGTCATGGAGTGTCTGGATTTCAAGAGCCTGTGTGATATAGATACAAAAGACCATGTGGCAGTCAGTGCATTTGTGAAGAAAAGCATGGATGAAATGCTAAAAAAGGGGCTTATCACAGATGACATGTACAGGCTGACCAGACCAAAGCTTATAGAGCAGTTTATATCATCAGATGTGGCAGTGCGTATGGCACAGGCGGATAAGAGAGGCGATTTATATAAAGAGAAGCCTTTTGTGATGGACTATGAGGGAGTATTGGTTCAGGGAATTATTGATGTATTCTGGCTGGAAAATGATAAAATAGTGCTGCTTGATTATAAGACAGACAGGGTAAATGCTGCTAAAGAGCTTATCGACAGATACAGCACACAGTTAAAACTGTATGCTGATGCACTTGGAAGGATTTTTTCTACAGATGGGAAAAGCATACAGGCGGATGAGAGGCTCATATATTCATTCCGTTTACAGCAGACAATTGTTATCTGTCGTGAATATAAAAAATAGTGGCATGTCACAGCAATCTATTATATAATGTCTAACAGGCGGTACAAAAATATACAATACATTAATATATCAGAAATAATTGCTATATGAACAGCTGTATATAAAGCCAAAGAAAAGAGATAATTTACATGGAGGAATGCAATATGTACGAATACGATGACGAGGTTTTAGACACATTTTTAAAGAAACAGACACAGCTTTTTAGTGAGGAGGTCGCAGATACTCCGGAGGCTGCAGAGGAATTTTTAGAGGACTGCATGGCTGTGGTATGTAAGAATATAAAAGAAGTAAGAGATTATTTTGATGAGGCAGGCTCAGATATTTCGGGCATGTCAGATGATGAGCTTATGGACCAGAGTGAGGTCTTTGCCATTGCGGACGGCAGATTCCTTGTTGTGGAAGGATAGCAGGTATGAAGTATTTTAAGAAAACGATGTGTATGCTGCTTGCATCAGCGACACTTCTCACCGGCTGCAGTATTGGCGGCAAGGAGATAGTGCTTGATATAAATACCACGAACAGCCATACAGTTTTTTCCGTGGACAATATGAAGTGCGATAAGAAGGAGGCACTCATATATTTAGCCAATTACAAAAATCTGTATGGCACTATGTATGATGTAAACCTGCTTGAGACAGATGATGCGTCGAACGTGGAAAAGTATATCAGGGATGTCACTGTTGATGAGCTGACGCGCATATACTGCATGGTTTCAATTGCAAAGCAGAAGAAGATTACACTTACAGACAAGGAGAAGAGTAGTGTGTCAAAGGCTGCAAAGGAATACTATGACTCATTAAACGAAGCTGAAAAAAAATTCACAAAGGCTGATTTATCAGACATTGAGAGCGCATACGAGCATTATGCGATTGCGCAAAAGCTGTACAATTCTCTATCGAAGGGTGTTGATACAGAGGTGAGTGATGAGGATGCAAGAGTTATCCATATACAGAAAATCTTTGTAAAGAGTAAGGAGAGCGCAGACGCTGTGAGCCAGAAGCTCTCGTCAAAGGAAGATTTTGCAGCAGTTGCATCAGGCAGCAGTGAGGACAGCCAGACAGAGCTGTATGCGGCAAAGGGCACTCTGCCACAGGAGGTTGAGGCTGTAGCATTTGAGCTTGGTGATGGAGAGACATCTGATATGATAAGCACAGATGACGGCTACTATTTCATCAAGTGTATATCCAAGCTGGACCGGGAAAAAACAGAGCAGAACAAGGTCACTATACTGCAAAAGAGACAACAGGAGCAGTTTAATGATGACTACGAGCACTTTGTAAAAAAAGCAGGCTTTAGTTTAAACGATGACCTGTGGGATTCAATCAGTATAAAGGATGAAAAGGATGTGAAAACAAGCTCATTTTTTACTGTGTACAATAAATACTTTCAGGCCGACAATTGAACAGGCAGATAATAATTAATAATAGACAGGAGCATATAATATGGACTGGGAATTTGACATCCTGTATGCAATTCAGAGCATCAGAACACCGTTTTTAGACAAGGTAATGGCGTTTTTATCCACCATCGGAAATGCTGGCGCATTGTGGATTGTGATAGGTGTAGTGCTTTGTATTTCAAAAAAATACCGCCGTGGAGGCATGCAGATGCTTTCGGCAGAGCTTTTGAGCTTTATAGTGGGCAATCTGATAATAAAAAATATGGTCGACAGATTGAGACCATGTCAGATAGATGAGACAGTCAGTCTTATTGTAAAGATACCGTTTGACTCATCATTTCCTTCGGGACACACGTTAAACGGCATAACAGCGGCAGTGACACTTATGTTTATAGACAAAAGAATGGGAATACCGGCGATTGTACTTGCGGTACTTATAGCGTTTTCGCGTATGTACAACTTCATGCATTTCCCAACGGATGTCCTGGCAGGAGCAGTGCTTGGGGTGGTATCGGCTGTGTTTGTGAACTTTTTGTTTAAGAGAGCCGGTAATTAATAAAAAGCTGTACACATGCAGGTCTATGAAACCTGCATAGTGTACAGCTTTTTTATGTGATGTTAACAGTAAAATTACTTTGTTGTATTACTTTGTGAGAAGAAGCATGATATCATTACTTCTCTTTACAAATTTAGTCATCTGGTCAACTGAAAGCGGCTGGTTAGAAAGCATTGCAAGGTCGTAAAGCTGCTCAGCAAACATTGGAACATGCTCAGAATCCTTATTGTCTAAGATGTACTTTACAAGCTCGTTGTTGGCATTTAATGTGAGTGTCTGGTCAGCGGCAAACATGCTTGGATCCATTCCACCCATGCCTCCGGCTGCGTACATCTTCATCATATCCTGCATACGTCTGCCCTGCTCTGAGAGTGTGAGCACAGATGCTACATCTGCGTTCTTAAGGTTTTCTACCTTTACAGTAAGCTTGTCGTTGTTCAAAGCTTTCTTGAATACCTCTGAGAGAGTAGTGGTTGCCTCTGTGAGGTCTGTACCGGATTCATCCTTGAGAGACTCTGTGAGGTCTGCATCTATTCTCATAAACTTGTAGTGGTCATTTCTCTGCTCAAGCTGTGTGATGAATGAGGTATCGATATTGTGGTCAAGAATAACAGCGTTCATGCCCTGTTCCTTGAACAGCTTGATATACTGACCCTGCTGTACTACATCTGTGACATAGTAAACTGTATTCTTCTCAGGCTCCTTGTTTTCATAAGAGGCATTTGCATCAGTATTGTCAGCTTTCTTTGTATCATCAGAAGCATCGGCACTTTCCGCATCTGTTTTTTCATCCTCATGAACAGGTGCGAGCAGCTCAGGAAGAGTCTGATACTTGTCATTGATATCCTTGAAAAGAATATAGTCGTTTATCTTGTCACAGAACTTCTCGTCCTTTAAGCAGCCAAACTTGATGAATGGGCTGATGTCATCCCAGTATTTCTCATAGGCTTCCTTATCTGTCTTGCACATACCGATGAGCTTGTCAGCTACTTTCTTGGTAATGTACTCAGAAATCTTCTTTACGAAGCCATCATTCTGGAGAGCAGAACGCGATACGTTAAGCGGTAAATCAGGACAATCGATAACACCCTTAAGGAGCATCAAAAACTCAGGAATGACCTCCTTGATATTGTCTGCGATAAATACCTGGTTGTTGTAAAGCTTAATAGTTCCCTCGATTGAGTCGTACTCTGTATTGATCTTAGGGAAGTAGAGGATACCCTTTAAGTTGAAAGGATAGTCCATATTCAGGTGAATCCAGAAAAGAGGCTCCTTGTAGTCTAAGAATACCTTTCTGTAAAACTCCTTGTATTCCTCATCGGTACACTCATTCGGGCTCTTGGTCCAGAGTGGGGTTGTATCATTAAGCGGAACAGGGCGCTTAACGATTTTGAGCTGATCCTTTGCAGGAGATACCTCTACCTGTTCCTTTTCGCCCTTGTCATTTTCTTTTTCCTCGTACTTTGCGTCCTCATGGATTTCCTCGATGACAGTATCAGTGTCACGCTTGTCGGCCTTGTCTATTGTTTCGTACTCCTCAGGAGCATTTTCTTTTGCAAGGTAAATCTCAGTAGGCATGAAAGAACAGTACTTCTCGATAACCTCACGTGCGCGGTACTCGTTTGCGAACTCGAGACAGTCGTCGTTTAAGTAGAGAGTAATCTCTGTTCCGACGTCGTCCATGTCGCCATCCTCCATGTTGTATTCTGTGCCACCGTCACATGACCAGTGTACAGGTGTAGAGCCTTCTTTATAAGAGAGCGTATCGATTGTTACCTCGTCGGCTACCATGAATGCTGAGTAGAAGCCGAGACCGAAATGACCTATAATCTGGTCGTCATTTGACTTGTCTTTGTATTTCTCGATGAAGTCTGTAGCACCTGAAAAAGCGATACGGCTTATGTATTCCTCAACCTCATCAGCTGTCATACCAAGACCGTTATCGATAATCTTTATTGTCTTTTCGTCAGGGTTTACGAGCACCTGAATCTTGCCCTTGTAGTCTGCAGGAAGGGAATATTCACCCATCATGTCGAGCTTTTTGAGCTTAGTGATGGCATCGCAGCCGTTTGAGATGAGCTCACGATAGAAGATATCGTGGTCTGAATATAACCATTTCTTTATAATAGGGAACAGGTTGTCGCTGTCAATTGAAAGATTGCCGTGTTTTTCTGTCATTTTTACACACTCCTTGTTTTTATTTTACATTTACGCCGCGGTTAAAGGCTGTGAGGTTGCGATGTAGCAGCCAATAATTCCTCAGAGAAAATATGAAGTCAGCCACAGGATTTTGTATGGATAGTTATGCGGCATGCTTTTGGTTGTGCCACTTTGTCCGGTAATGGAACCCTGTGGCAGTTCATATTTTATCTTCACAACAACTGTCTGCTACACGCAATTTAGCTTGTTTCCGCGAGTGTAGGTCATTTATTATTTGTAATAAACCAGCTTGCTATATAAGCATAATAAAATAATAGTTCGCATTATCGGAAAAGTCAATAGAAAATTAGCACTCAAAAATAGTGAGTGCTAACAAAATAACAGAAAACCGCATGGATTGGGCATTTTTGGAATTGTGAAAAGTTTATAAACTTATTTTTCACTGGCTGTCTCTTATACACATCTCCGAGCCCACGAGACGCGTAGTAATCTCGT